>Ga0326728_10002160_pt1 | contig 66685 bp, 77 predicted proteins | sample MB3enrmetagenome_FD_207602 | JGI IMG/M metagenome (GOLD analysis project Ga0326728, IMG submission 207602) | Lab enriched peat soil microbial communities from McLean, Ithaca, NY, United States - MB31MN | ecosystem: Environmental > Terrestrial > Soil > Wetlands > Peat | place: USA: New York...
AGTCTTGAAGGATTCGTTGTTCTCCTGAACCTCATCGGTTACGTTATAGGCGCGTTAATTCTCAGCCCGCTTGCGGACAGGTTTGGAAGAAGAGACATGCTTATAGTAACGCTTTTAATTACTGGATTAGGCTCAATTTTCAATGCACTTGTCATAAGTTATCCTCAATTTGCCCTTGCAAGGTTCATAACGGGATTAGGAGTCGGTGCCGATCTTGCAATCGTTAACTCTTACATTAATGAAGTTGCTCCGAAAAACGGAAGAGCCAGATACACATCTTTTCTGTTCGTTCTTGCAGGAATCGGAACAGTTCTTGCCGTTTGGCTTGGTCTGATATTAACTACACCCGCGGCAGCGTTTCCTTTGGGTCTACCATTTGCCCAAGGGGGAAGCGGTTATTTGGCTACAAACGGGTGGCGAGTGATGTACGGCATCGGCGGATTTTTAGCCTTATTAGGTGTGCTACTCAGATTTGGACTGCCAGAATCTACCAGGTGGCTCATAACTCACGGGCGACCAAAAGAGGCAGAGAGAATAGTGTCGGAGATGGAAACGCGCGCTCTGGATTCCTTAGAGGAACTTCCACCTTTACCAGCTGCGATTCCCATCGTTCAGAAGGCCCAGCCTGTTCCTTACGTTGAAATCTTCAAGAATGCACTCTATAGGAACAGAACCATTCTTCTCTTTTTTGTTTGGTTCTTTGGATACATGACAGTGTACATTAACGCCGCTGGACTTTCATCACTTCTCGCAGGAGTAGGTTATACTTTCCCCGAAAACGGCATGGTCGTAGCCCTAGGCATCTTTGGATTCTTAGTAGCAGGTGTAATGGCTGCGGTTGTCGGAGATAAAATGGAGCGAAAGCGGTGGCTACCCTTTGCTGCTGCCATAACCTTCATCGGAGGGATTGCTGTTGCCTTTGGACTCCATGATTTCCCACTTGCAGTTTCCGGCGCATTCTTAATCTTCTTCGGAATGGACTTTTGGGTTCCAATTGCTTACACGTGGGTCACAGAGAGCTTTCCGACGCGTGCAAGAGCAACTGGTTTTGCATTGGCAGATGGACTAGGTCACTTAGGAGGAGGAATCGGCTTGATAATTGTCGGTGCATTAATAGCTACGGGTCTACCGATACTTACTCTGTTCGTGATAATTGCAATGTTCCAGATAATTTCCGCAATCATCGCGCAGTTTGGACCGAAGACCGCGAACAAAAGATTGGACGAAGTCTCACCCTAAAATCCAAAATAAAACCCAAAGATGGCTATCACAAGCTTTTCACGTTGCTTTCCCGCTTGAGATTTCAAAAAAGAAATTTTGGATCAAATTTACTATCGAAAAAGGGGTAGCTATATTAAATGAGCGATAAAAGGTAGTTTGCTACAAAAAATGGGGGTTAAAAGCAAAGCCTATCTCAATTATGGTTTGGATTGCTTGCTAAAGTACTTTTTAAGCGGATTCCAATACCACTCAATCCAGCCCACAGCTGTTTCATCTGCCTGCTCTTCTGGAACATCCGACTGCACCATAACAAGTTCTGTTCCCTCAGGGATCTTATTGAAACATAATTCTAATCTTGAAGGACCATAGCCTTCTGGAAAGTCGGTCGAATTCCACTCCTGAACAACACGTTTTCCATCGTCAAGCTCGAGATATTTCCCAAAGATGTACCCGTCCCAAGCCGTGAATTTGCCGCCGACCACTGCTTTGCCAGTAGCTTTGCTGCCTGTGAATTTGCTGTGTTTTTTCGGGTCAACATAGGCCTCGTAAACTTCTTTGGGAGAGGCTGGAATAACCACTTTTTGCTTTATGGTTCTGACTTTTGCTTTCATAGAAAACATCGCCTGCCAAACTAGTAGTTAGAAGGGTTTTTTAACTTTAACGTTTAATTACCATTGAGCAAAAATGGGAAGATGCACAGTCACGAAAGGCCAACGCAGAATAGGCAGAACAATACGGAAGCTTGAGGGAAGCGTGGAACTTAGCGCTAAAGAAAGCAAAGCCAACGAGCAAGAAAAAATTTATAAACAAAAAACTCAAGCATCCTTAGGATACGCTGACGATTCGCCAATCCAGAACCTACGCGACCCCTCAAAATGGAAAAAAGACCAAACAAAACCTTAAGCTAACTCAAAAGTAACTCAAAAGTAAACTTGCTGGCTGGTTTTTGGTAGGGCAAATTTAATCAACTGATTTAAAACTAATTGCTCAGCGAATCGAACGTTCAACAAGTAATGGGACAGAGATTTGGGAATCCTATGGGGTGATAGGTGGCTTGTTAAACGTTGATTCGCCGAAGCATTTTTCATTTCTTGTCGGGTCTGCGTATTTCTCGGCAAAGAATATAGAGTTCTTTTAATGTTCTTAAGAGTTTCACAAATAATCTATAGAAACTAAAAGTTAAACTATAGTTTATAAAGAAAATTTTTATGAAGCGACTCCCATCGAGAGCTTAAAGGCAAAAATCGAGCGCGCTGGCTTGTCCCGAAATTAGTCAATTTCTATTTTCGGCGAATAGCTAGCGCGTTCCGATTCCCTTCACATAACCAGATAGCCGCTATCCCTCGTAGAACTCAACATAATGGCAGTTCTTACACACGTATGCGGTCAGTGTCAATTCATTCCACACTCCATGGCTTCCCCGTATGTACACCTTCCTTGCCTCAAGGCCCGATGAGCCACACTTAGCACACACCTTAACTTCACCCAAGGCTTACACCTCCTCTCCTTAACACTCTTTTTCCTTTCTTCAATTTTTTTCCCTCTTACTATAAATTTTTTGTGAATAATCACATCACGTAATAAAGGGACAAGGCAGCGCGGTAATATCAGCTCTGTATAAATTATTAATAAAGTTCGGTTTGCAACATAATTTTTATTAGTCGTCTGCTCCAATAACGGCTCATGCGAAGGCGAAACAGAGCCTTATCCTTCCTGCTAATGCCAATAGCCGTCTTTTTCTGGTGTGTTGGCTGGAGTCTTTACTGGATCGGATCCAAAAGAGAATCAGCAAGACCAAAACCAAAATTGTCTGTTCAGAAGAGTTAATCGTCTTTGTGATTGCCAAAGCCTGACAATCCAGGGCTCTTTTTTGCAATAAGATTATTTAAAAAATAGGTTTGAAACGAAAATTGATAAATTAATGTTTTTTACTTTGTTTCCATCACATCTTGGGTTACTTGGCTGCAACACATTGTTTCTTTAAGTTTTTTAAGGTGGAAATGTCTAGTTTTATCGTGAAGAGTTTATGTCGGCTTCTTTAGATATTGAAAGTGATTGGAATTTTAGGGTTTTTGATAAACGCTTGGTTGTTGTTAAAGCTAAAAATGAAAGCGTACGCAAGGTCGCTGTTTTAGACGTTTTAACGAACTTGCCTTTTGCGGTTGAGGTGCCAGGCATGGTTTCGATGCAGGAGCTAAGTGTTGACAAGGAATATTTAGCTAACTTTAGAGTCTACACATCAAAAAATCTGGAGGGCGTAGATAAGGACTTTACCGATTTTTTCGAAGCATTAGACGTGGACCAAAGCATTGAAGACTTCATAAAAGCATACTGGATTTACCCCAGTAAAATACACTTTGAACTAATCGATGTAGAAGAACCGTAACCTAACCATAACCTAACGCAGCACCATGTTGACGAATTTTTCAGGGTTAAACAGTTCCAAATCCTTATAGGTTTGCCCAACGCCGATAAACAAAATCGGCTTCTGAGTCACGTATGTTACGCTTAAAGCGGAACCTCCTTTCACGTCAGCATCCACCTTTGTCAAAATTGTGGCGTCGATGCCAACGGCTTTGTTGAATTCTTCCGCTTGCATAACCGCGTCGTTGCCGATCAGTGAATCAACGGTTAAAATAGTTAGGTCAGGACCAACAACGCGCTTCACTTTAACAAGCTCATTCATCAAATTCTGATTAGTCTGCATTCTACCAGCAGTGTCGATTAAAACAACGTTGATTCCATGCGATTTAGCGTGACTAACAGCGTCAAAAGCTACTGCTGCAGGGTCACCGCCATAATTGCTTTTAATGACACGAATGCCTAAACGTTTTCCATGCTCCTCCAGCTGTTCAATTGAGCCTGCACGGTAAGTGTCAGCGCCGGCAAGCACTCCGGAGTAGCCTTTATCTCGGAAAAACTGCGCAACCTTAGCGATGGTAGTGGTTTTTCCTGTGCCGTTAATGCCTACAAACATTAAAGTAAGTGGCTCTTTCTTCTTGCGTTTTTCATCCGCCATCTTGAATAGATCAATTTTTCTGCCAGTAAGCATGACTTCTAAAAGAACTTGTCTGAGATTTTCCTCAACGATTTTTTTGCGGTCATCGAGGCGTTTAACTTGGAGACCTACTAGACGCTTTTCAAGGTCGTCGCTGATTTTTTCTGCTACTGGATAAGCCACATCATTTTCAACTAGGCTCATTTTGAATTCTGATAAAATAGGTTTTAGGTTTTCAGATTTAAGCTCTGTTGTTGTAACTTTATTTACTAAGCCTTTGAAACCTGACTTGAGCTTCTCAAACATCGCTTCAAGGTTTCCTTTCTCTTGCGGCAAGCAAAGTCTCAAGCCTGCTTCTGCCGCTGTTTATTCGCTCAGCCACTTGGGTAAACTGTTGCTGAGCGGCATTCAAGGTTTTTTCAAGTTCATCCAACCGTTCTTTCAGGGTTGTTTTTGCTTCTGCCAGGGTTTTTTCTATGGATACGCCTGCGCCCATTCCGACAATTACTTTGTTTGAGTCTGCAAGTTTAACTTTCATGTAGGTGCTTCCGCCGATTGGAACCAGAAGCTCAGAGTTTTCCTTTTCTTTTTCAATTCCATCCAAGGTCATGTTAGCGTAGGTTAAGTCTGTAGCTGCAGCGTTCACCATGCTGATTCTTTGCTGCAAGGCGTCAGCAGTTTGCTCTAGATATTGCATTTCTATGCTGAGTTTGCGAAGCTCCTCTTCTGCTTTATTTTTATCGGCCAAGTTTTTACTCTCCACTCACCATTTTCTTTAAGATTGGGTTCTCAATTTCCTCCACAGAAATCTCTTGAACATCAGTTATTTTAATGTGACACCTTTTTACCCGATGTCTGCTGCCTATTTCAGCGTAAACCTTCTCTACTGCATGCTCGCTCTTATCAGCTAACAATTCTCTAACAAATGGAGTTGTCAGCTTTGGCTTATTGATTTCACCAGTAACTTTGAAAGCCTTCATCTTTCATCTTCCCGCACAACATCCAGCGCATTCCCAATAATAAACATCTCGGGTCCAGTTGTCATAGACCCAGCCACAGCAGCATGCGAATTAGCAAGTAAGCCAGTTCCAACATAAGGAACGCCACAGTTAACTGTCCCCACGTCAACTGGAACCTTGAAAACGTTTTCTAAGATTTTTCTTTCCTCATCTTTTAGTAATGGGTGAGCTAGTACGCCTTTGTTTGTTGCAACAGCTAAGGAGCCGACATAGGGTAAGCCCGCGATTTCTGTTGGCACCGCCTCCACGCCCAAGGTTTCGGAGATTTTTTTTCTTTCAGACGGCTTAAAGCGTGGATCAACCACTGCGCCCTTGTCGTTGGTTAAGACTAGGTTGCCGTAAGCTGTCTTTTTTGTTTCCATAATTGTGATATTGCCCTTAAAAACAGATTTTATTTGTGTTAATTCTTCTTCTCGAACATAGTTTGGAAGCAACATTCCGTTCGAGTTTGCGCATGCCAATGCACCTGCAAGGACTGAGCCGCCAATGGATGTGTAGACAAGTTTGGTTTTTAGCCAATCGGCGAACTCTTGAGCTTTTTCCCTGGGAACCATTCTCGGAATTATCACTAAGTTTTCAGTTGCCAACGAGTACACGCTGATGCTTGGGCTCCCAACTATGCTGGATAAGTAAACGGTCAAGAATTAACTTCTCCTGATGAAACGTTCTAATGCCGAAGTTTCATGCATACTCCTTTTTGTAGATTGTGGTCTGTTTTAATAATTAAAATTGTTTTTGCTGCCTATTGGTATTTTGCTGTGAATTCAGTGCTTTTTCTAAGTTGATATCAAACTAACCACTAAAAATTATTGCGTCTTTAAGCCGTTCAAATACAGCTGAACCTAAACCTTGGATGATAGAAGAGACCGATCAAGTTAATGAATATCCTTAACAAATTGGTTCAAGTGGGTTTTTGTTTGCTACGCACATACCGTTAATACCTAATTCAGTTTACCTGTAAGATGGGGTAAATATGAGGCGCTCCAAACTGGAAATGTACGTGGATATTCTGAACGTTTTAGCACAAAGAGGACCACTGAAGGTATCGCAAATTATGTACGAGATAAACGTCAACTGCAATATTCTAAAGAAACACTTGGGTTTTCTGATCAAGCAAGGACTAATTGAGGAGAGAGTGGTTGGAAAAAGCAGCGTGGTTTACGTAAACACTGTTCGCGGAACAGAAGTCATCAGATTCTTTAGAGACCTGGACAAAGCGCTTTCTGTTAAAGAGGACGGCAAAATCTTGCCTGTTCCTATTGAAAAGGCGTGTGGCAACCGTTTCAAGGCATCATACTAAGTTTTTTTAGGACTATAGATTACTACTTCGTTTTTCTCTTCTTTCATTGCTAAGTTATGTTTTTTAACGATATTTGTTATCAGTTGCTTTATTTCAGCATCAAGTGACATTGTTATGCGCATTTGATACCTTTTGCTGTTGCATCATTTTTTTCCGACAACATCAAGTTAAAGGCATTTGCCCTCATGCCTTCACAAACATTCACAATCTCCTTATATATAGCGACCGCTTCATCTCTATTCATAAGAAAAACCACGAATATAACATCTTAAATGTCAATAAAAACTTTAGTGGTCAAATTTATTCTAACATTAAATTTTTCTGCATAATTAATATAGCAGGAGAAACAACCAAACCTTCCAAAGTGATGTGCCAATATGACATATGAAACCTACAAGTGCCCAATTTGCAACGCTGTACTGACAGACCCAGAAGAGCTAAGATTGCACCGAATGAAAGAACACAAAGGGCAATCACACCTAAAATCATTTTAATAACTTAGCAGTTGTTGCTACAATTTTTGACAACATTATTTTATATTCTTTAGAATCGTAACCAGATGACAAGGAAGAAGAAGGAATCAGCTAAGAGCCCAATTGCTGGACTGGTCTGGCTGCTAATATAAGATAAGGCGTCTCATGTGTTCTGCGTCTTGTCAAGGTTAGCATTTGGCTAAATTCGCTTAACCCACCATTTTTGCCCAAAATTCGCAAGCAATATAGCAGTGATAAGTAGTTGTTGGCTTGCTGGTTGACTACAGCCTTTTCTGGGAACTAGAATAAAACAAAATGAAAATTAAAGAAATAATTATTGAGCTTCAGCTAAGTAAACAGTTACATTGCCGTCTTTGTCTTTAGCTGCACGGACACGAATCTTTCGAGGAGGTTTCTCTATGCCTCTATCCCAGATTTTCTCGTTAACTTCCTGGCTTATTATAAGCTGGGGTAACTCTTCTTCTTCCTCTTCTTCAGAAACCTTCATTTCCAGTTTCATATGTTTTGTTATGAAAATCTTTATCAACTGCATTGCACGTGGAGCACGCTTCTTTGGTGGCCTAACCAGCGCTTTCTGCAGAGGAATCGTGTAGTTTCGTTCTTCAACAATTTCTACTTCCTCTTTCTTTTTCTTCTTAGGTTTAACTTCCTCTTCTTCTTCCGCCTCTTCTTTTGCCGGCTGCTCTTCAACTGGAGCTTCCTCTTTTGCCGCTTCTTCTACGGGTTCTTCTGTTTCAGCGGTTTCATCTTCACTAAGCTCGGGCATTTCTTCTTCATCTTCAGCAATCGTCTGTTCTTTGTCTTCATTAACCATTTAGCCTCACTTCTCCTACGCCTTTATTTTCCTGGTTCGCCAGTTTCGTCTTTGCTTAGGGTTATTTCTAACTTTACCGTCAGTTCGGGCAATTACCCATGTTGGAACAGACGTTGCTTCTTTTCCAGCTTTAGCTAGCCTAAGTTTTTTCGCTGTAGGTTTAACTCGCGCCATATTTTCATATCCTTCTAATTGTTGGTTCTCGCTTCCGTGATTGAAGCTGAATCAATATTCCCTTGAGTTGAGCATCTGACAACGGAATCGGCAACTTGCCAGTCTGCGCCATTTCAATCAACTGCAGCTCTATTTGCCCCGCAAAATCAGGCTTAACCATCTTGAGGTTATTTAGCCTTTGCCGAGCTTCAGGCGTCAATATCTTACTCAGCAACGCCTGTTTTTGAGCTTCCATTTGCGCTTCTGCTTGAGCTTGCCTTTGCTCATCACTCATTCTATTCTGCATTGACAATAGTTTTCTTTTGCGGATTTGCTCAAGCTCTTCATCCGACATTGCTTCTATTCGCCTTGATACTTCTTGAGCTCTGGAATAGTCTTAACTATTTCCTTATTCAAGTCTCCAGCGACTTCCTGAAGCAGCTTGCGACCTTTAGGCGTCATTCGTCTACCCTGGGGCCTCGCCGTTTGAATTAAACCAGCAGTCTCAAGTTGCTGCAGAATCTTACGAATGTTGTTTCCGCCTGCTTTAACCACATGTGATTTTTTAACACCATTATTCTTTCTTCCACCGTAATCAGCACGCAGTTTTTCCAATCCGATTGGACCGTAAACATAAACTTTGCGAAGTATAGATGCGCTTCGAGTGTACCACCAGTTCGGGTTTTGCGGCTGCTTTTCTACTTGATTTCCGGTTTTAGCAAAAGTTGCCCATGGAAGAGGCTGAACTTCATCGACATTTTCCTTAAGATACCTAGCTAAACGGTCGATGAATTTTGAAGCTGGAACATCATGAGGAGTAGTCAAGATTGCTCTAATCCTTTGTTTTTCCTTGCAGTTAAACAATGAAGCCTAATATAAATATTATCGGGTCTAATTTACGACAATATAATTTGAAATTTAAGAAGGTAAAAGAGAAAGTGCAGAACAAACTATGACGGGAAAAGCTTGGAGTAACCCAAATACTTCAGCACAGTAAAAGCAAGCGTAGAAAAGTCAGCGTTAGACGAGCCCTTACTGAAAGTGATTATAATATGTGACCCACAATCATAAATATTTAGGACATCGTATATAGGCTATTAGTATGTTGAACTATGATTCAGGACAAGCTGAAAACGAAAAAAACTGGGGTATAACAAAACGTGAGCTAGGTTTTTTCGTTCCAATCGTTGCTTCCATAGTGGGATTTCTTGCTTGGCTTATATTCATCCTTCTTTTTGCTTTTTTTTGGTCAAAAGGATTTAATCCTTTTCAAGACATTGTTGTCTTCATTGTTTCCCTATGCATAACTGGTCTTTTGATAGGGTTGATGTGGGTTCTCTGGGAAAGAAGCAAGATCCAAAGATTTCGAAGATGGGCTTATAGATTCTAACCTTTAAGACTTACTTTTAGAAATAGTGAAGGCTGTTTTAATCTAGCCTTCTTATGGATGGTTTAAGTTCGTCAAGGACAAATCCTAACGTTCTTTTTTTGAACTATAGTCTTGGTTTCAAGCACTGTTTGAACCTTAGAGGATAGAGAGTGTGTTGCTTAATGGGTCTTCAGGTATTCTGAAACTATTTCGTCGAAGCGTTTACCGAAATCCGACCATTCGCTCTCGGAAAAATAATCCAGCCCAAAAGGAATCAAATCTTCTTCTTCCTTCAGCCAATGGGCATGCATAATGTCGTACATTGATGCTAGCTTGTAACGCCAAATTTCAGTGCTGGCGCTGTCTTTTGAGAAAGCTTCAAAAAGCGTTTTCATGTCTGCGTGTTCCACTTGAAGTTCAAATGCTAAACCTCTAAGCTCAGGAATCCGCATCATTTTTGGAAAAATCGTTAGTTCTTCGGCTTCATGATGAGCATAAAGCTTACGCATAAAATCCTTAAGCGAGGCTGCCCGAACCTGAGCATCTTCTGGCTTAGTTTTGGCCATTTTAGCGAAGAATCTCCTGTATTCATCATGATCTCTTTTTATTGATTCACCCAATCCCAAAGCGTAAAACCTCATAAAGAACTAGTTGACCAAGCGCACTTCAATCCTGAAAAGAAAGCTATACAGATATTTATACAATTCCAGCCTTAGACAACTTACAAAGCAGTTATTTTTGATTCTCCGTCGGCTCAGCTATTTTCCGCTTCCTGAAAAGAATGAAAACGTGACCTCTAACCTCAACCAATGCAGCTCCAGTTTGCTCAGCAGCCTTAGTGGCTATTGCTTGCGCTGTGTTATCTTGCTTTAACGCTGCTGGAAGAATCCTTACCTTAACCATCCTGTTCTTCTGCAGTTGCTTCTCAATTTCGCTTATCAACTGAGGAGTCAAGCCGTCTTTGCCAACCCAAATGGTTGGATTCTCGTCTTTCAACACGTGTCTAACATGGCGCTTCATTCTGGTAGTTATTTTGCTCAAGTTCCTTCTGCTCCTTTTTCCTGCTTAACATTATACGGGTACTGTTGCCGCAGTTTAAACATGTTATTACGATGTGAGGCTCTCTGTTCGGTTTTATCCTAACCCGACAATTATAACCGTGCACAAGCAGCGCATTGCAGTTTTTGCACGTTTCACGTTTAAACTCAACTGGCAGACGAATTTTTGCAGCCATAGCAATCTTCCTTGCGGACTTAATGTAATGCATGGCTAACTGCGGATTAGTCTTGCAAACCTGTTTTGCCTGCTCAAACAATATTTGAACCCGCTGCCTCGCTATTTGCTTAACATTGGTCGGTTTCATCTGGCCTTTCCCAAATAACCCAAAGATATTGAGACTCACACATAAACACTTGTGTCTAACTTCGGCTTTTCTTTGAAATCTCGAATTTCAACCTTTGCAACGCTTCACCAATCTCTAGCGGCTTGTTTCTCAGAATTTGATGAGCCTTTGAAGTATCAAGCGACGAATCCATAGGCCGTTTAGCAGGCCACTTAAACTGCGAAGACAAAGCAGGATCAATCAGGCTCTTATCCAAACCAAAAACCTTAGCGATTAATTCTGCAAACTCGAACCTGCTGACGCGTGTGGCACCGCAAAGATGAAACGTTCCAGTTAACCTTCGTTCAACAACTTCCATCGTCATCTCAGCCAAATTAGTGTTCAACGTAGGCGTGTTCCACTGGTCAGTAACAATCTTGACACGTTCACCCTTACCAAGCGTATCAATCACCCATAGAGCAAAGTTGACTTTTCCAGCAGCGGGAGTTGAACCGTAAATCACGCTTGGCCGCGCAATAAAATATTCTGCTTGAGCTTTTACCAATTCTTCAGCTTTAAGCTTGGTTAACCCGTAATAATTAATCGGGTCTGGCTTATCCGACTCTTTATAGTTACCTTTTTCGCCGTTGAAAATATAATCTGTCGAAATATAAATCAAAAATGAACCCGCGTTTTTTGCTGCTTCTACAATATTTTTTGTTCCTTCAACATTTATTTTCCAAGCAAGCGCCTTATTCAACTCACACTTATCCACATCAGTCAGGGTCGCTGCGTGAACTACAACGTCAGGCTTAACGCGCTTAAACGCTTCATTAACCAACTCCTTATTTGAAACGTCAAATTTAACAAAGTTACCACAAACCGGCAACTCCTGCACATCACAGGAATAAACTTCAAGATTTCGTGCAACAGCAAGCTCAGCTAGTTTGGAGCCGTAAAGACCACTAGCACCAGTAACTAAGAGTTTCAGTGAAGACCACCGAGCTTCCAAGGCGTCGGATGAAGAACCACTTCTGTAGCAAACGACGTCCACCAATGCTCATTTTCAAGATACCAGCGGACAGTCGACTCCAGAGATTCATCAAAACTGAATTTTGGCTGCCAACCCAACGTGAACCTTATTTTTGAAGAATCCAAACTGTATCGTGTATCATGCCCAGGACGATCTTCCACAAAGGTAATCAAGCTCTCAGGTTTATGCAGCAACGCGACGATTCTTTTTGCAATTTCAACGTTAGGAATTTCGTTCCCAGCTGAAATATTGTATACTTCTCCTGCATTTCCCCTCTCAAGAACAAGGGCAATTGCTTCACAGTGATCTTGAACGTAAATCCAATCTCGAATGTTTTGCCCAGACCCATAAATCGGTATCGGAAGATCCCTCATCGCGCGGATAATGGTTTTAGGTATCAGCTTTTCGGGAAGTTGGTATGGACCAAAATTATTCGTACAACGTGTGATGGACACATTCAAATTATAAGTCTTACAGTAGGATAGCACGAACATGTCTGCGGCAGCTTTAGAAGCAGAGTAAGGATTAGATGGCTTAGGCGGAGTATTCTCCGTAAACGAGCCTTCAAGTGCTTCACCGTAAACCTCGTCAGTGGACACCTGCAAAAGCCTTGCCTTGTGATTATGCCTGCGTATCGCCTCTAAAATTGTAAATGTGCCAAGTGTATTATTCTGCAAAAACACGTTGGGGTCAGCAATGCTTCTGTCCACATGAGTCTCAGCCGCGATGTTTACAACAGCGTCAACTTGATGGATTAGCCTATTTATAAGCTGCGGATTGCAAATGTCACCTTTTATGAAAGTGTACCTTTTGTCATTTTCAACATCAAGAAGGCTAGCTGGGTTAGCGCCTATGCCTATTTTATCAACATTTATCAGCTCATAATCAGGATCCTTCGCAAGTATGTACCTGCAAAAGTTGCTTCCGATAAATCCTAAACCGCCAGTAACTAACAATTTCATATTCATCACTTGTGAGGGGGATAATTCCAGTCCCAAGGTTTTCCAACACGTGCATCATCCTTCTTGCCGTTGACGATTTTGGGGACTATTGTCGGGTCATTCCATGGTCTGCGTTCTTCATCGGGATTAACAGGGTCATACAGGTTAGTAGTGAAGTACAACAGCATAGCGGGTTCATTACCGAGTGCTTTGAAGCCATGCCAATAGAGACCAGGAACACGCACCACCTGAAGGTCTAAAGCGCTGGAGACAACCTCGTTTATTTCTCCCATTTTCTCGTCAAAAGCACAAATTTTTACTAACCCTTTTAGCGCCAAAAAATAATCCGTTTGCCCTTTAAGATGCCTATGCCACGCACGAATAATGTTAGGATAAGTTAATGAAAGGTTTGCTTGCACAATTGTGTCTTCTGCAAACAAGTCTTTCCAGTCCTTACGCATAACTTCAGTAAAGAAGCCTCGCTCGTCGGGTAACCGACATATTGGTTTAATTTTTATCCCTTTTAACGTTAATATTCCTCGCTTGCTTGCTAATCATATGTTTTAAAAATATTTATAATAGTTGTCATGCTCTCGGGCTAGACTTCCACTTCCGAGTAATCACCCACGTGCAACTTGATAGTTCTGTTCCTTTGGTTTCTTGTCACCTTCGCATTTTTGCCGATTAAACTGTCCTCTAACCGCTCCACGTCTTTAACGACAACGTTTTCTTGTATGACACAGTATTCAAGGTTAGAACTGATAATTTCTGAGCCACTGCCAACGCTTGTGTACGGTCCGATGAAGGAGTTTTCAATCCAAACGTTCTTTCCAATTGCGCATGGTCCCCTGACTGTACTATTTACTATTTTTGCTCCCAGTTCAAGCTTAACTCTGCCATCTACAACGCTGTTCGTTACTATTCCTTCGATGTCACGTTCTGCATATTCATCCAGTATTCTCGCGTTAGCCGACAATATATCGTCTTTTTTGCCTGTGTCAAGCCACCAAGAATTCAAGATTTCCGTTTTAACTGAAAAACCCATGTTAATCATTTCTTGAATTGCATCGGTAATTTCCAACTCTCCACGCCAAGAAGGCTTTATCCTTTCTATAGCTTGATGAACCTTATTAGAAAAGAGGTAAGTCCCAATAATAGCGAGATTGCCTATTGGCGTTTTAGGCTTCTCCACCAAATTGATAATATTGCCCTTATCATCAAGCTGAGCGATACCAAAACTCGATGGGTTCTCAACTTCTTTTAGAATAATAAGAGCATCAAGATGTTCACTCTTAAATTTTTTAATAAATGAGTTCAAGCCTTGACCTGTAACGTTATCCCCTAAACACATGACAAAGGAATCCTGCCCCAAAAATCGCCTAGCGGTCTTCACAGCATGCGCTAAACCAAGCGGCTCCTGAGGAATATAGTGAACTTGAAGGTTCCAGTTTAAACCTTCATTAACATAGTCTTTAACAAACTGTCCAGTCTCGGGCGCAGTAATAATGCCCACCTTTTTTATTTTGGTTGCCGCCACTTGATCAAGAACATATCCTAATATGGGCTTGTTAGCTACTGGAATAAGCTGTTTAGCGCAGGTAAAAGTTAAAGGTCTAAGTCTGGTTCCTTTTCCACCGCTGAGAACAAGTGCTTTCATGTTAATCACTAATATGTTGAATGCTTGCTTTAATTATCACTTGGTTTATCACTTAAATAAGCTTATGCTGAAGTTCAGTAGTGGTTGCAGTTTGCTATGGGAATAGATGGAATTTAACTGAAGACCGCCTGATACAATAAATATTCGTTATCATTGGAGTTGTTGCCACTGCTTTCGCCTAATTTAATTTGTACGAAGGATTGTCATTAATTTCTCGATGATATTCAGCAGAAAACGTAAAGGTTTACGAAGAGGACCCAGCACATTAATAATTTCCCGAAGACTAATCAGGTCACCTTTGTTAATGGTTCGAGTAACAAGCGTTGAAGCAATGAAAATAACTACGAAAGCAATTACGCCTATGACTAGTCGTATAGGATTGGAAAAAGCCAGTTGAGAGATGAGAATGTATGTTAAGACTGCGGTTATTGCTGAAGAAAATAGAATCTTGGCGGAAGATACCCAATCTACTGATACTCCGAAGTGCTTTTTGATAAATCGTAAACTTACGAATAAACTTGGAAGACTAACTGTTAATGAAGTAACAATTAAGCCTATGACCCCGAAGCGAGAAATTAACAGAAAACTTACAGGAAAACCAATTGCGACTGTAAGAATAGACATTTTCATGTTAAATGTTGTGTAACCTTGGCCGTTTATCAAGTTGCCTATACTCAAGCTTCCGAAAGCAGTATAAATATAAGTTACTGACAGCAATGCCAAAAATAATGGTGCTTCAGTATATCTGTTTTGATATATAGTACCAATGCCTGGTTGCGCAAGGGCAATTACCATGGCTGAAACTGGCACGACAATGAGCGCGGCGTACTTTACTGAATATTGGAAGACGTTTTTCAGAGTCTCATTGTCTTTTTTATAGTCCAGTTTGGAGAAAGCGGGAAACAGCATGGTTGTTACAGGAGTAGCGAAGAAAGTGATTAGAACTACGAAATTAACGGCTAAGTTGTAGTTGCCGATGGTAGCGTTATTAGTTACATAGATTGCTAGTATATAGCTGTAGAATACAGTTAGGAACCCTGTAAGAATGGTGCCTATTGAAACTGGTAAACCATATTTTAACATGGTTTTAATTGTTGAAAATATTTCCATTTTACCGTTTAGCGATTTAGGCAGGGATTTGTATATGGTCCACATTAGGAGCATGCCAGCTACCCCCGCGAATAGGGTGCCTGTTGCAAAACCTGTTACTGCTCCAAGAGTGCCGAAGCCTAAGAGTACGAGTGTAACTATTAGAGCAGTTTTGACTATTGATTGAATTATCAGCATGAAACTGTAGAGATGCATTGTTTCCATGCCAGTGAATGCGGCAGTTGCTGTGTTCACTAGCGCGCCAGATAGGATGAAGAAAGAAGCGATTTGGATTAAGGGAACTATTGTTGGACGGTGCAAGCTTACGGCCAAAAAGGGGGAAAGACCAAATGAGAGAAAAGAAAGAGAAAAACCTAAGACGAGCTCGAACACTAAGCCTGAAACAAAGATGCTTCTTATTTTAGCGTTGTTTTCGGCGTTGTATTGCGCAGAATATTTTACCATGGCTGAGTTGACTCCCCAGTCTCGGAATGTGCCGATTAAGGTTGGTGCAATAAGAGCAATTGAGTATAAACCGTACTTTTCCGCGCCCAGAATGTAAGTGATAGCTATGGTGCCTACAGCTGAGATTACCGTAGAAGCAACTAAGCCCCATAGAAGGTTAAAGCCGCCTCTAGCAGAAACTCTTGCCATCTCTGTAGCCTTAGTCATGTATCTTTCCCAATTGCGGTTAACTTTTAAGTTAACTGTTGTTGTCGGGTGCTCTTTATCACTTTTGGTTTAATATGCCAGAATAGCGATAATTTTATTATTGTTTTTTTAGGTACTGTTATTGTTACAGCTTATTAGCATACTTTGAGCGAAGACGCCAAAATTTATGCGAATGAATGAATTTAGCAGCTCTTAGTTGTTTAGTTTATTCATGTTTACATAAAACGTGAAATGAAGCTGGACAAAGTATAGACTAGGTTTTAAGCAGCATCTCTAAGCCTTTCTGCAGGTTTATTTTAGATTTAAATCCAAGTTTGTCCACGGCTTTAGCTGGGTCTCCGAAGCTTTCGCGAATGTCGCCTTGTCTGGGCGGGTTATGTTTTACTCGTAGCTTTTTGCCTGTAATCTTCCTCAAAATTTCAACTAGCTGATTTACACTCGTAGGTACACCCGTACAAACATTGAATATTTCACCCTTCAACTGCTTACGTTCTAAAGCTAAAACTAACGCCTCAGCAACATCGTTTACGTGTATGAAGTCGCGGGTCTGCTCGCCGTCACCTTCAACAGTCAAAACTTCATCGTCGCGAGCTTTTCGGAGAAATTTTGTTATAACTCCACTGTAAGGACTATTCTCATTTCTAGGTCCATAGACGTTGAAAAACCTCAAGGCAACCATATCTAAGCCAAAGCAGCCTGAGAAAGCATTGCAATAACCCTCACCTGCAACTTTTGACGCTGCATAGGGTGAAATTGGTTTGAGAATAGCAGTTTCTTTAATGGGCAAGGTTTTTGCATCCCCGTACACTGCTGTAGAAGAAGCAAAAACAAACCGCTTAACCCCATTTTTCACAGACTCATGAAGCATATTCAAAGTTCCTGACACATTGATATCATTTGTCGAAAATGGGTCAGCGACTGAAGCGGCAACATCAATTAACGCAGCCAAATGCACGACAGCATCCACTGCTTGTAAAGCTTTGCGCAGTATTGTAACGTCTCGGATGTCTCCATGGATAAAAGTGAAGTTAGGGTTATCGCGAATGCTGCTTAAGTTTTCTATTTTCCCCGAACATAGATTATCCAGCACCGCAACAGAGTGGCCCCGCTCTAACAGCTGTGGGATCAAGTTTGAGCCGATGAAGCCTGCTCCGCCTGTAACAAGAACCTTGCTCATAGACTTCATCCATATTTTGGAAGTTTCAAAGCTTAAATTGTTTTCTCATCATACACCAAAGAGGTACTTGCCTGCTATTCATACTTTCCAATGAAAAATGGATAAGGTGGAATTAGTAATTACTCAGTGGGCTATTTCGTGTGCCAAATGCATATGTGAGATGCTTTTTGCCGAGATTTATTTAGCAGGCGCCTTTTAGCCAAGAATTGTTCAAGGTTAGACTGCGTGTCTTCACGTACGCTTAATTTCAGATCAAAGGTTTTTGAGGTAGTCGATTATTTTTAAGTAATCTTCTGCGGATACGTACCAGCCGCTGTCGCGCATTTCTTTAACTTTCTCTATTAGCTTTTCGTTGTCGATTTTTCCAGTTGCGAAGATTTTGCCCAAGATGTATCCTGTTCCGTGGAGTTCTGTCCCCAGAATCCTTGCCACGGATCTGGCGACTTGGTCGTCGGCTATAGCTACTCCATTTAATTCCTTAGTAACGCAGAGAACCTCGGCCTCCGCCTCATGTAATGGTTGCATTTCATTTTCTGCAGCCATTTCCTTCACATAATTGAGGTATTTTTTGTTGCTAATGTTATGGACTTTGATTATTTCCTCTTTGAATAATGTTTCTAAAAGAGATGCTTCGGGTGCTTTTTTCTTTTTGCCTTCGCGGACTACTTCTGCAAACACGCTTGCTGCGGTAAATTTTGGTTCAGAGACTTCTTTGAGGAGCTCTGCAAAAGAAGACTTTGTCAAGTAAATTAGAGGGGTTGAGTCGAAGACCAGCGGTTTAGGCATTATTTTTCCTTCAAGGCTTTTTCGAAATCTTCGCGGAAGTCCTCATACGAGTATTGGAAAGAAATTTTTCTTTGCCGAACTATCTCCATCATTTCCCAGAGGGATAAATCTGCGATCTTTGAAGCTTTCCACAGGGTTACTTTTCCGCTACTATAGAGTGTTAAGGCCCTTTCGAGTTTCCTGTCTGCAATTGCCTTTGCTAAGAGTTTTCTTACCACAGTGGCACGGTCTGCCTTTTCTTCTTTTTCGATTTCTTCTATGTCCTTAGCCATGTCTTCAGGAACTCGTGTTGAGACTATTTCTGTCATTGCCTTCACTGTTTACAATAACATGTATACGATACGTATAAATGTTTACGGCAAGAAAAACAAAATGCAAATCAACCATAGAACATCATCACTGCCCAAAGACCCGAAAAGACGCCGCCCAGACAAAGACAAACTGGAAAAGCTTGTTGGGTGGAAGCCAACCGCGGGCTTTGAAGAAAGGACTCAAGAGAACAGTAGCATGATTCTCATAGAATTAAGATAAATTCCACTAAGTCATCAGTTTTCCGTTCTCTAACCCAAAGTTCAGCTTGCATCGGTTGACCTGCACGTTGCTCCCGACTATGAATAGGTGTGGGCTTTCTGCTTCACAGTCAAGTCTTTGAGGCACCGTTTTTGGTGTCATTAACTTTTTGAAGTTTGGTTTCCTAGGCCTATAGCGTTGAATTTGAGTTTTCTGCTGAATGTTTCGAGGTTGTAGATTCTTCTGCCGTCGAAGAGTATGGGTTGTTTCATGTTTTTTGTGAAGTCTTCAGGGGTGAGTTTTTTGAATTCGTCCCATTCGGTTACGAGTATGGCGCAGTCTGCGTTTTTGAGGCAGCTGATTGCGGAGGATGCGTATTGAATTTTGTTTTTGAAGATGGTTTTTGCAATGGGTGTGGCAACTGGGTCGTAGGCGGTTACTATAGCGCCTTCTTTTGTTAGCTGGTTTATTATGGGTATGGCGCGTGCTTCTCTCATGTCGTCTGTGTCTGCTTTGAATGCTAATCCTAGAATTGCTATGTGTTTGCCTTTTAGATTTCCGAGTTGTTCTTTGCAGAATTGTATTGCTTTTAGGGGTTGAGTTTTGTTTACATCTTCGACGGCGTCTAGTAGTTTTAGTGGGTAACCAAGGTTTTTTGAGTATGCCATAAGGGCTTTTACGTCTTTGGGAAAACATGAACCGCCGTAGCCTAATCCAGCGTTTAGGAATAGTGGCCCGATTCTTTTGTCTAGCCCCATGGCGGTGGCTACGGTTTTTACGTCTGCACCGGGGATTTTTTCGCATATGTTGGCGATGGTGTTTATGTAGCTGATTTTTGTGGCGAGTAAGGAGTTGCTGGCGTACTTGATCAGTTCGGCTGTTGAGAGTGTGGTTCTGATTGTCGGGGGCATATTTTTGGCGTAGAAGTCTTTGTACAGGTTTTCTAAGGTGTCACCAGATTTCTTGTCGTATTCGCCTATGACTATGCGGTCGGTGTGCATTGTGTCTTCGAAGGCGGAGCCTTGGCGTAGGAATTCGGGGCTCATGCATAAACCAAAGTCGGGACCACATTTCTTTTTTGATTCTTTTTCAAGAATTGGTTTGACGAGATCCTGTGTTGTTCCAGGCACAACGGTGCTTTTTATCACTACCACGTGGTATGTACTTTTTTTGTGGAGTGCCTTTCCCATGTCGCGTGATGATGCTTCTATGAATTGTAGGTCTATGCTGCCGTCTGGTCTGCTGGGGGTACCCACGGCGTTAAAGGTTAGGTCTGTTTCGAGGACCGCTTTTTCTGTTTGATCAATTAAACATTTTAGGCAGCCGTTTTGGACGGTTTTTTCAAGCAGATTTTGAAGGTTGGGTTCATGAAATGGTGGGATTCCCTTGTTTATTTTGGCTGCTTTTTCGGCGTCGTGAGTCGAAGCGATGACGTTGTAGCCTTTGCTGGCAAATCCAACGGCGGTGCACAAGCCTACGTAGCCTATGCCTAAAACAGATATGTTAGATTTTTCCATGAGTTTGATTCCTCAATTTAATGTGATGATTCGTTTCAATCTTCAGTGAGTATATATTAGTTATGGTGAAAAAATTGGAAAAAAATTTTGGCAACTCGTAAAAGCTGTTGTTCCAGCGGCAGGCTTGAGAACAAGCGTATTTTCCAGCGACCAAGGAGCAGCCTGAGGCAGAGGCACCTTCAAATTTATTGTTTAATTTGGATTAAGTTATCATATAAATATATAATGGGTTAATATAAGAACAGAAAGGCAAGGGGATGTTTGATGATTCGTAAGGTTGTTGTTCCAGCTGCAGGTTTGGGAACACGTTTGTTTCCAGCGACCAAGGAGCAGCCTAAAGAGATGCTTCCAATTTTCTCTAAAACAGCTAATGGCGACATGTCAGTGAAACCCGTGGTCCAGATGGTTTTTGAACAGTTATACGATGCTGGGCTTCGAGAATTTTGTTATGTTGTGGGCAGAGGAAAACGAGGCATAGAAGACCACTTCACTCCCGACGCAGATTGCATCAGAAACCTTGAAGGCATGGGCAAAAACGGCCAAGCATCCGACCTTGAAGATTTTTACCAAAAACTCAACACATCCACCATCATGTATGTGAATCAGCCCGAGCCTAAGGGGTTTGGCAATGCCGTTTTGATGGCGCAACCCTTCGTCCAAAATGAACAGTGCTTGGTGCATGCTGGAGACAGCTGCATAATCTCCAAAGACATGGATTACATCAAAAAACTGCTCAACGCATATGAAAAATTTAATGCTGATGCAGCTTTCATCGCACTGGAAATTGAGAACCCCAAGCAATACGGCATCGTAGAAGGAAACGAAGTTGAAAACGGAATATACAAGGTTAAAACCGTAGCTGAGAAACCTGAGAAACCCAAGACGAACTTGGCGATTATGGCTATGTACATCTTTCACCCAGTCATCTTCAAAGCACTTGAAGCAACTAAACCAGGCAAAAACGGGGAAATCCAACTCACAGACGCAATCCAAAAACTCATCGACTGGGGTTTAAGCGTGTACGCAGTTAAACTGGACAAAAGCTATGCGCACTTAGACATCGGCAGTCCAGAAAGGTACTGGGAAGCCCTAGAGCTATCGTACAGGCAGTTCTGCAGGAGACCGAACCCATGATGGACGACATAATACGCGGAGACATTGAAACTATAAAGAGCAACGTCAAAGGGGAATTCTTTACTGAAAAGAAGGTGCTTGTTACTGGTGGAGCAGGCTTTATCGGCAGTTGGCTCTGCGACGTCCTTCTTGACTTCGGCGCTCAAGTCACGGCTCTGGATGATTTTTCTACAGGCAGAATGAAGAACATCGACCACCTGAGGCAAAACTCGTGGTTCAAGCTGATAAAATCTGATGTTTGCAAGTTTAAAGGTAAAGAAAAATTTGACATCATTCTTCACATGGCAGGGCACGCCTCTCCCGATGAGTATCAGGTTCACCCGATTGAAACGCTGCAAACCAGCGCAGTTGGAACCGAAAACATGGCGGAGCTAGCCCGAAAAAACGATGCCATATTGCTGTTTGCTTCAACCTCAGAGGTTTACGGGGACGCAGAAGTTGTTCCTACGCCTGAGAGTTATTGGGGTAAAGTCAACCCCATTGGCCCCAGATCATGTTATGATGAGGGAAAACGGTTCGCTGAAGCATTGCTTATGGCTTACAGCAGGCAGTATGGGTTGGATGTGCGGGTTCCGAGAATTTTTAATTCGTATGGTCCACGTTTGCGAGAGGACGGTTTGTACGGCAGGGCAATGTCGCGTTTCATAATGCAGGCGTTGAGTGGTGAACCGATAACGGTTTATGGGGATGGAAAACAGACAAGGTCATTTTGCTACGTAACAGACACTGTTACAGGCTTGTTGCTACTGACGGCCTGCGAGAAGGCTAAGGGAGAAGCCGTGAACGTAGGCAACACAAAAGAAGTCACCATACTTGAACTAGCAAAGAAAGTTAAAGAAACGACAAAATGCAAATCAACCATAGAGTTCCATCCACTGCCCAAAGATGACCCCAAAAGACGCTGCCCAGACACAAGCAAACTAGAAAAGCTAGTAGAATGGGAGCCAAACGTAAGCTTTGAAGAAGGGCTAACGAAAACGGTAACGTGGTTTTCACTAAAGCCCTAGCCCTGGCTACTTTTAGATTATATATTTCTAGATGCCATAAGAATGGGTTTGGTGAAAGTTTTATGGAACTATCACGTCGGGGTTAATAGGAAAACGAACTGATATGAGAATAACTTCGGCATTAATTTTAGTAGACGATTTCTGGAAGCTGCACTGGTATACTCAACTTTTTTTATTTGATAACCTTCGGCGATTATGAACTTTTTGGCACTCTCAAAAGTGAAGAAACGTAAATGAGTCTTATCCATAACGCCTATTTCAGCATAATTGAATTTGCCTAACAATAAATTTAACCGTATTTCAATTCGTGCTACATTTGGCAGTGATATTATGCAAAAACCATTTCGGTTCAAATAGGGTTTTAGCTTTTTTAAGACAAGGTCAGGACGTCTCAAGTGCTCCAAAATATCTGCGTAAACGATGACGTCAAAGTACTCTTTGGGAAACGGCAAATCTTCGATGCACTCAACGTCAGCGATAATTACGTCTTTGCAGAAATTCTTGGCTTTATTGGCTGCGTCCTCATCAAGTTCTATTCCCACTACTTCGCAGTCTTTTTCTTTGATTATTTGAGCAAGATATCCAGTGCAACATGCAACATCAAGAACTTTGCTGTGTTTAGGTATAAACCTAGCGATCTTTTGCATAGAAGAATGAGGTGAATTCGAGAAAGAATAGCGTTCGGCTACATTAGATGACGGCTCAAACATCACGTTCCAGTTAAAAATGGTTATTTATATATTATTCTGTTGGTAATGGTGAATTGAAATTTACTCGGTTGAAGCGCCAATGCAATTTTTAGTAAAGGATTGAAAGTGGCGTATTTTCTTTTATTGCGAACCAGTAACTTAATATATTTTTTGAGGCAGGGGCTTAGTTTATGTTTTTAGAAGAGATGCACACATGGTTTCTACCCTTCACAGCATATTCGTTTAATCTGATTCGTTTGTGATCTACTGCCAACATTTCTTGCCTCATTTAAAGTGAACAAGTATAATCAAGTTGTTACCATAGTTGGGCATGAACTTGAATCGTTTCAGTTTGAATTGAGCGAGTCGTCAGATAATTGCTCGGGAAGATGCCAGCTTTGCCAGATTCATCGGTAAAACTCAGGCAATATGTTATACATCATTCCAGAAGGTTTAAGAATAAAGCTGTGGCAACAAAAACTGTTCATGGGCAGTGAAATCGTCATAGATGCTTAATAATTTGCGAGCGGATTCAGCGACTCACTGAATTTAAAGAAGGTTCATTTGAAACTTCTTGCATAGATAGTAGAGTAAAATGAATGAGGCTTGAGGATGAAAATTAGCGTGTGTGTGCCAACGTACAAGAGACCAATTATGTTAAACTCTTTAATACTCAGCTTTCTCAATCAAGATTTTCATGATAGCGAACTCTGCATAGTAGATGATAACTCTCAGGATAATACTAAGGAAATTGTATCTCAATTTCAAAGAAAAGATAGCAGGATTAAATACTTTTATAATGACTCAAACATCGGATTCAGTAAGAACTTTCTAAAGTCAATAATGATGTCGACAGGAGAATTTGTAGTGACCCTTGGCGACGATGATCTACTTTTAAGACGCGACGCTCTAAGAACTTATGTAAAAATCTTTGAATCATTTCCCGATGTTTATTTTGTTTATAGTAATCTTACGCAAGTGGATTCCAATAATGCTTTTGACTTTGCACACAGATTTTTCGAAAAGGACATTTTGCTCGCGTCTGGCAAAGAATCTTTAAGCCAAATGTGGCTAAGGTCAATGGTGATATCTGGAATGGGGTTGCGTAAGTTCAACGGTATTGAACAGCTTTATCCTAAACAAGACATGCTGTTTCCGCAGGTAGAATTTATAGGACGAATTTTACTAAATCATTCTGCCTATGGTGTGGCTAGTTATTTATGTGGCTTTAGGGCACACGAGCAACAACTTGGATATTTTGCTATAAAAGGTAAACGAATAAAATCATATGAACAACATAGTAACATAGAGCTTTTTTCCATCTGGAAAAAACTCCATGAAGCGGCTCCAGAAACGGTGCCAAACAAAAACATCATTGAAAAACATCTCATTAGTAGTTTCACGACAAACGTCATTAATGAAAAAATAAGGGTTGGAAATCGCAGAGTAACTCAGAACATGTTAATGCTTCAGGAAAGAAGTCTTAATGCTAGATTTTCCTTACCTCTTTGGTCATCATTTATAGCATCTATTTTAGTTCCTTCGCGCTTTCTGCGGGTTATAAAAAATCAAACTAAACACTTGATTATTAATAAGTTCTACAAAAACGAAAAAGATGACTTTGAAAAATTGGAAATAGGGCTCGGTTAATTTGATGTCGATACTTCTCAAATGACAGTTCCGATTCTTGTTGCAGTAAGACTTGAGGATAGGAGACGATGTTACATTGCTAGGAGGCTGCCGCATAGGTGACGGGGTAATAGTGGGTGCAAAGAGTCTTGTGACTTCTAAACAAAAGTTAGAAGATTATGGAATCTATGGTGGCATTCCTGAAAAACTTTTGCGCTACAGGTTTCCAGAGAAGATAATAGCTGAAATAAAAGCTTGAGATGGTGGGATCTTAGATGACAACCTCATAAAAGAAAACATGCAGCTCTTCTATGCCGATGAAACTGATATTAATTACTTGATCAAAGAAATACACCGTTAAAAAAAAAACTCGTATGGCAGATAAAAAAATTAGTTAATTAAACCAAAGAAAATCAAAATATTGCCGAAAGTAGCCCCCGGAATATTTATCAAGATATTTTTCAATGTAACATTTATTAAAAATCTTGTTAAGCAAAGTTCTTCTTTACTTTATTTTGACCCAGATTTATATAAATTGTTATGAGTCGAGAGGAAAAGCTAAACAGCTTACGCAAATCAGCCAAAATATCTTTCCTCAAAAAATACGTTGAAAAACTCCATCATAATCATACAAGAAGACTTTTGCCAAACAACTAAATGCTTTTTTATGATTGGGGATTATAATTTACTTTGTATAGTTGAATATAATCGCCAGTAAAAACCGGAATTAGCAATTTTTCATTTATAAGATAATTTATAGACTGCAAATATTCCTGAGTCGCAACCGCCGCTCCAGATATTATTGAGTTATCAAACACCACATATTCAATATTATATTGTTGCCATAATTTAAGTATAGATTGATCAATGACAACGAAAGATGCTCCGATTGTAATCGAAGATAAAGTTAAACCATCGTAGGAATTACTTGGTAACCCCTGAGTGAATATACGAAAAACGAAATCCGACACGCTAGTTGAATTATAAGTAGACTCAGACCATGGCTTATCGGGGAAACCTACGTGCATCGAGATAATGATTGTGCTGTTATTGATGCTATAAGCAGAAGATGAAGTCGAACCAAGTATATACCAACCAACATTGCCATCAGAAGAGCCGACTCCAACCCATAGCTTTTGGTTACTCAACATATTTTCAATAAGTGGTGCAGAATCAGTTGAAAATTGCAGAGTGAAAAACGTGTAATTGGAGGCATCAAATGTATCACGAAATGGAATCGTTACATCGATGTAATCACTGCTATTATTCGAAAGACCTAATTTAATCGTGTTGTCTATATGCGTATAGCTTGCTCCCTGTACAGACAAGTTGGCGAAATCGGCGTAACTCGTAATGTTTGTTGTAGGTCCCGATTTTAAAGGAATGGAAGTTAGATTATAGTACTCGGCAGCAATCTGAGGGTTAGCGAGTGAATATCCCCCGAACTCGCTAGGCGTATAAACGTTTAATGGAGCGAAAAAAGCGTTATAAAAGACGTTTGAACCCTGGTATTGCCACGATGTTAGAATATAAGTTGTCATTGAAGGCCACAAAAGTGCACTTTTTCCCGACTGCATGGAGGAGGATAGGAGATCTTTTACTACGAAATAATCGTTCGGAACCCATATGCCTTTTGTGTTAGGACTGAAATATTGTTCTAACGCATTACCCGTAAAAAATGGCGTATCCGCAATTAGAAGTACAGCTATTAGCAATACAGGAATTGTTACAACAAGCATCTTGCGGAGAAAACGAGACACTCCTCTCTTAGAACTACGCAACGTTTCTATCACTCTAAAGATTACGTATGTGGATAATGCCACGTAAATTATTGGCAATAAAGTATTTGAAAGATAAAACGTTTGGAAGAAACTCAGAATTATTGGAAAATGAGATGCTGTAAAAAGGTTTATCACCCCAACTGGAGGGTTATTGGCAGTATCCCAAGTTATTATCAACAAGGAAAAAGCAACTAATATCAGGATTTTTAATCGCTGACTTCTTTTCACAAATAGTAGAGACATTCCTAATGCCATAACCGGCCATATGAATGATGTGATTGTTATAACTAGGTTGTTAAAGTACAGCTTGTAATATGGACAGTAACCTTCTGTGAACACCCACACGCCAAATATCCTGAATGTATTAATCAAAGTTGCATACGGTGCATTAAGAGTAGATAGGCTAAGGCTTTGAGACGCACTAGAAAAACTTTTAAGATTTGTCGCAAAAGAAGAAAAAAATGAAATTTCCCAGTACAACATGCCTAAAGCCGCAACGACTGCTATTAGCGGCAGCTTAAGGATAAAACCTTTAAGAACTGACTTCGCTTTAGAGGCTCTAGATGTTTTCGACGCTGTCTGTTTAATTAGTGCTAATAATAGAACACCAATCATAATGGTACCCTCAATTAGAAGGATTCTAAAACAATTGGGTGGAACCATACTTGAGACAGCTATTCCAATGCCCATAAGGAGGCCATCTAATTTTGTAAATCTGCCCGATTTATTCATATATCTATAGAGTTTTATTACTAGCGCTAAGAACAAAAGCAAGCCGCCCGTGGCTATGCCGGCTACATCTATAACACTTTTAAAAGTATTATATATTGAGAACATGCTGAAAGCATATAAGATATTGGCGATAGCCAGAGGAACTATCTTGCCTCGCCACTCCTCAAAAAGAGTATTCAAGAAATATGATAACGCAAAGAGATTAAGACAAATTCCTATAAACGTTCCAACGTAAAAGCCAGCATATATGTTTCCGCCAGCTAAGAGCAGACCAGTTCCATACGTGATTGCATCTGGAATCCCTGTTCTGATAGCTGCGAAGGCATTGTAGTATCCTGCCCAATCTGCACCTACTAGAAGCCCACCCCTTGTATAAAAAAGAATTATGGATAGCCAGACAGCCGCTATAGGAATAGCAACCAAGTAACATTTGAAAGATTTTGTCCTTGGCATAAGTCTCTCTCGACTTAACGCATTTTTATTCAAGGATGTCGTTCCTTCTTTTTAATAGCCAAGCGAGGGATGTTAAGAGTGGAAGAGTATAGCCTTGCTTCACAAAAGACCTTGGGCCAATTTTTCTAAAAATGTTGCTTCTTTCTGAGATAACATGCCTGCGGTTGCTAAGTACAAACGTTAATGCTTTACAGTAATAGTAGAGATTTAAAGCAGATCTGTTTTTAACTGACAGCATAAAATTCTTCACAAGTTCGAAGAGGATAGAAGCAAAGAAGTAAATAATTAGCCAAGTGCCTTCATAAATGTAAAGTACTGATAGCATTTTATTTCTTGAAGTATAATAGGATGAAAATAACGGATTTTTCTTTAGATAATAACCTTCAGCAGTTCCGCCTCTTTCGTGATATACTACTGAATTGAGCGCCACATAGTTAGTATAGCCCCTCATCCGTAACTTCCATGACAAAAGGCTGTCTTCGTTAAACATGAAAAATCGTGGATCCCAGCCTTTTACTTCCTCCCACGTTCGCCTACGAAGCATAAATAACATTCCATCAAAGCCAAATGACTCCAAGACTTTTAATTTGTTCTCGAGAACAAACGTTCTTATGGGTTTGATAGGCCAATTGGAATAGTTAAAGCCCTGCATCAAGGCGTTACTTGTCATACCCATACTGTCCACTTTTGAGGATCCTTCTATCAGAACCAATGGTTGTATGGCACCCACGTCAGGAAGGGATTCCATAGTTTCTAATAGGATTAAGAGAGATGTTTCACGCAGAATTATGTCGTTATTGCTAAACATCAAAATAGAACATTCTGGCAGCAACTTTGCAGCCTCATAACATGCGCCAGCATATCCTAGGTTCTTTCCAAGATTAAAATGTCTGATTTCGCAGCACGAAGACTTAAAATTTTCCTGATCAAGGTTTCCTGAATTATCAGCAACTATTATTGAAATCTTAATGAACGGCTTATTTTCCTTAAGCCATGAAGAAGCTTTAATGAAAGAATCTAAACACTTAGCTGTACGAAGTTTGTTATCACCGAAATGAACTATGACTATGCCTAGCCATTCGGCTTTTGCTTCTCTCTCTATTTCGTCGGGCTTAATGGCTAGCATTATTTACAAGCACCCTATTTATTCACTGGGTCTACTAAGCATACCCGTATTATAAATAAAAAAATATCCGACACTACTTGAATTCGCAATCCGCACAGCAAAAAGAACCAATCCACCCAGCGCCGAATTCACAAAATTTCATAAAAATCATCCCTGATGCATGAACAGGATCTTTCGCTAGTTTCCGCCAATTCCTGATGAAGGCAGGTCTTATTAGAGTCAGTTGAGCGCTTGCTTCTTCGGGATGCTTCGTGGTATAAATTTTTAAAGTTTTCCCATAATTACGCTTCTTGATCATTGTTTTTTGTAAGCTCAGCCGTCCTTCATTATGCCTAATAAATGAGTTAATCCGCCTAATTTTAAAACCTGCCTTGCTAATTCGCACGTTTAAATCCCAGTCTTCTTGACCAGTAATTTCCTCATCAAAGCAACCCACACTAAAAAATACATCTTTCCCAAAGAACCTAGCCGCTTCAATTGTATCGTCACCCACGTAACAGGACCGCTCCAAGGCTTTACACTTAGTCCAAAAACCTTCACCAAACGAAACCTCAGGAACAACAACTGCGTTTACATGGTTGCAAACAGTCGCTTTAACACATTCTTCTACAACCGTAGACGACAACTCCATATCGGAATCAATAAAAAACAAATAATTGCCACGAGCAGACCTAGCGCCAAAATTTCTTTGCGAACTTCGCTCTGGACCTTTAAGGAGCACTTTTGCATATTTTTGCGCAATTTCTCTGGTCTTGTCTTTCGAAAAATTATCAACAACAATAATTTCTATATTTAGATAGGTCTGTTCACTAATTGATTTTAGACAATTATCTATGCTATTTTCAGAGTTTTTGGTGGGCACAATGATCGACACTAGAGCTTGATTATTCACTGTTTAAACCTCGCTCAATCCATGTTTTCCTCAACATTTTTCATAAATTCATAAGCCGCTTTGTCCCAACTAAAAGTCCTCGAATATTCTAATGCGTTTACAGAAAGCCTGTCCCTCAAATTGGTATCAGCCAAGACCTTAAAAAGCGTTTCAGCCAAAGCCTTAATACTCTCAGATTTCGCTAAAAGACCAGTTTGATCATCTTGAATGGAATCCCTTAAACCAGGAACGGAGTAAGCCACGCATGGTACGCCAAGAGCATTTGCCTCAACAACATTTAAACCCCACCCTTCACGCACTCCAGGATTAACAAGCACCCAACTCTTCTTAATTAGTTCTCTACGCTCAACATTGTTTAAATGACCAAAAAATCTAACCCCACTCCCAGCCAAACTCTCCAGTTTTGACCTAAAAGGTCCATCACCCACAATCCACAGCTCTGCATCTGGGATTTTCATTTTCACGAGGCCAAATGCCTTAATTGCATAATCAGGTCTTTTAGCACGTTTCAAACGTCCAGCAAAAATCACAATGGGCTTGTGTTCTTTATTAGGTACAGTCTCCAAAGGCATAAAATCCAAACCTTCAGGCACAACAAACACATTCCTAAAACCTAAACTGGCTAAGTCTAACCGTGTACTTTCAGAAACAGTAGCTGTAGGCACATCCCTGTATTGCCGTAACCACCTATCTTCAAGGTAATAGAAACCTAAGTAACTAACCGGGAAAGGCATCTCATAAAACCAGTATTCTCGGGCTAACTGATGAATTAAAGCAACAACCTTTTCGTTATTTTTCACAAACCCCGGCGCAAAAAATGGCACAGTATTAATCTCATCAATAACTAAGTCAAAACCTTCGTCTTTGAAACGTTTTGCATAAAACTTTTTGGCTTGCCGATAAACTGAAAAACGGCCACCAGCTCGGATAATCTTAATTCCACATGAAAACTCTTCCTTCTTACAACCTAAAAACTCAGACGTAAACAACGTAACTTCATGCCCAGACTCAACCCAACGTTTAGCGATCTCACGAGTAAAAACCTCTGCACCACCCATTTCAGGGTTAAGCCAGCAACGCCAGTTGAACCAAAGTATCTTAGGACTTTTCATTAAGTTTCACGTAAAACAAGGGAAACCATGTTTTGAAAACCATTTTTACGGGGAAGACTGCGCTGATACCAATGGAGGATCCGAAGCCTGTAAGCTATTCCAAGCAAATCCATAAACATATGCCACATCTCTTTGGGCTTAAATTTAGCATTCAACTTTATGTTTACAGGCATCTCAACAACTTTCAAACCATAAAGATTCGCGACTGCTAGCAACTCAACGTCAAAAGCATAACGCTTCACAGCCAATCGGGGAAAAACGTCGATGAACGCACTCTTCCTCATCGCTTTAAGCCCAGACTGCGTATCTTTAATAGGCACCCCAGTAAGAAAACGAACCATGCCATTGAAGATTTTGCTAAAAATTCTTCGAGAAACGGGCACTTCCACTTGCGAATCCTTATGATGTTTAGAAGCAATAACAATGTCACCATACTTTAGGGCATCAAGATACTTTGAAATCGTTCTCAAATCGATTTCCATGTCACCGTCCGCAAAAATCACGATGTTCCCGCTAGTGTGCATAAAACCAGTCTTCACAGCATGCCCTTTCCCCACGTTCTCGTTGTAACTCACCACTTTGACATGACCGTTTCTCCCAGCGTACCTCCTTGCTTTTGCTAAAGTGTCGTCTCTGCTGCCGTCATCAACTACCACAATTTCATATGGCAAATTCTTGTCCTTGATAACTTCATCTATTGTTCCGAGCGTGTCTTCAATGAAGTCTTCTTCATTGTAGGCTGGAATAACAAAAGATAATTCAACTTGCTGCATTAAACCGTCGCCTCATCATCGCTTTTTCCGCGATATTTCAGAAAGCTGACAAGTTGGAGAAAAACTCCAGCGACCAACGCATAAAATGCGTAAATAGCTACAGTGTCAGCCAAGGAAGACAAGCCTGTAGACAGGGAAACAGCGGCAACTATCAAAAGCAGCATGAACCCTGCAATAAAGGGAGAGCCCCAATTCTCATAAACGTATCCCTTGACCTTAAGCATAATATTGTTGAAGCCAATTTGAATCATGTTACAAGACACTGTCATGCTTAAGAGCGAAGCCCAGAATTTAACGGTTTGCCATAATCTTGTGTTACACACAAAAAAATTTTCTCAAAGTTCTGCCTAACAAAGAGTTATGATTCACCAATTTTGAATTACCGTTTGAATATTTTAACATTATTAACATGCATCACAGCCAAGAAGATTGCGAACGAAGAATCAAATACCCATTCACGAGCAGAAATATTTCCTAACTTCTGAGCGGCCAAACTGATTTTTTGAGCCAGATGCAAACCAATCGCCTTCAAACGACTTGAAAAACTGTTTTTTATAGCATCTTCCAGCTTCCTTGTGAGCATAGCGATACTTTTTGCTAACTTTGCACTTCGGATGTTATCTACAACTCTTATTGTTAAATCAAAGAGCACTCTGTCTATTCTTTGTAATGCTTTGAACCATGCGCCAGAACGCATAGCTTTAGTTTTCAGATTAACCAGTTGTTTTTTATCAAGGAAGCAGAAAGCACAGCCATTAGGTACAGCCTTAAACATTATGTTTCCATTCTCATACTGTTTTTTAATACATTGCTTATGAATATTTATGAATTGTGCAGTTGAGGTGAAATTGAAAACATTCACAGTTAGAACAAGAAACGATACAAAAAATAATTGTTGATAAATTAGACATCCCGCGTTTAAATAACCAAAGTCAATGCTCTATTTTTAGAAAGAGCCCAGAGAATTTTTTGAGCCCTACATTTTCGCTAACGTGGAGCGTAGCTGTAAATGGCGATTTTTCCACTACTGTAGACTTCGTGAAATAAAGAGGGCAAAGTTGGTAGATCATACCATCCCTGTCCAGGTATCCACCATATAAGGTATATTTGAGTATGACCTTCTTGAACAGCGGCCGTTGCCGCATTGACAGGGTCGCCAAACCCGTAGTTCATGACCTGAGTACTGTTGAGCGTCAACAACGCCCAACCATAAAACGCTGCATGCGTAAGCAAAAGCGCACTGCTATTCAAGTTATCTTTGAACCATTGCAGGGCGTTGACTGTGGCAGGGCAGTCAGTTATCGATACCGTATTCTGCAACATCGAAGTTGGAATTTCGTACACGTAATTGTTGTAATGCTCCGAATTAAAGTAAAAGAAGGGGTTTTCCGAAGCCATAAAAATGAAGCCAAAGCTTAGAATAGCCGTTGATAAAACAAGGTACAATATCGCAATTCTGTGCACAGTAAACTTGAAACGTTTCCATTTAATTGATTTGAGCCTGCTTAGAGCGTCCGTCGCGAAAAATGCAAGCGGATACGTTAGCAGTAATACCCAACGATAAGGGCTCACAGAAGCAAGTGGAATAAACATCAAAATCAAGGTCAAGAGAAGCCAAGACCTGAGCTGAAGATTTCCAAATCGCCAAAGACCTATCACCACTAAGGGCAGTAGAGGCAAGAAACAATACAAAAAGAAACCTCCTTCGCTTATCAACATTGATTGATAGGAAGCAAAACCAGTCCAGGTAGCCAAGAGTGACACAACGTTTGTTGAGTAATCAAGAACGCCAGACTGCGCCACACCACTTAAATAAACGATGACAAAATAAAGCGCCGCAGGCAAAGAAACCACAACCAGATCAATTGACCACTTAAAATCTTTACGGAACAAGCTATAGACAACTGTACCAATGATAGCTCCAAACATAAGTACTGCTACAAGTTGGTGAGATAACACCACAGCCATCATCGCTAAAGAAAGAACAACATAGCGTTTCCATGAACTGTCCTTTCGGTTGATAAGCAACATAAGCAACGTAAGGACAACAAAAAAGAAAGTCATACCGAGCTCTTCTCGAAGTTGATCCCAAGAGGCTCTTAAAGCCACAAAATAAACTGTCCCTAAAAGAGCAACAAACGTGCTTTTAGGAAGCGACCAGCTCAAGCCTCTCTTGGCATATGCATATATTGATAGCCCCAAGAAACCAAGGAGAAACGGCGAAATTATCTTGAGCGTAAAAACCGGTGACCCGCCAAAAGCAACTATTGACATGAAGATGCTGTAGAATAGCGGCGCGACTGAAAGGAAACCACATAAGTTTATGCCATTATGTAGCCATAGCAGAGTGTTTGGAACATAAAAAGCCAAGTTGTCAAAACCGAGGATGTAAGGACCCATTAAAATCTCAGGGATAACCCTCACCGCTAACGGTATGACAAATGCAAGAGCGGGAAAAATAACATCCCGATTGCGGATAATCCAATCCTTTACATGATTATGAACATGGGGCACCTTTTATTCTCCAGATCCGTGAACAAGTATAGATTGAGAATGTATTAAAACTTTGATTGCATACCAAAGCCTTGCACCTGTAAAAGAGATGGACATTTTTTCAAGAAAATAGTTACCGGAATTAAAAAGGGTCGAGTGGGTGCTTAAATTTCAAATAATCTAATGTGCTATCGGTTATTCTGTATGGCGTATATTGCGGCATCTAAGATTAAACTATTCGTGTCACTGCCGGCCCCTGAAACTAAATTCCCACTATTGTCGGCTCCGTCAGAGTACCCGTTTTTAGGGTTAGGAAGGTGTCGCTCAAGATAAACAATCATATTTCGGGCATAAGTTGAGTTGTAAAGAGCCAAGAAACTAAACGCCACTTTATTATAAATGATAGGACTCATGTCCAAGTATGTGCTACTCCCGACCCCTGTTATTTTCCATGTATCACCATTAGGCAAAACCACCCATTCGTAAATGTAACCGTTTGAGATACTATTTCCTTCACTAAAAGCTGCATATTCGCTTGTCGCGTTATAATAGGCCTCGGAAGCTAGATAAACTTGCCGCGCTAAAGCCATTAATTGAGAACTATTATTGTTAAGTTCAAAAACCGAACAATACAGTGGGTCACCTGTAATTGAAACTGCAGGCAACGAAACATTACCATAAGGCGAGTATGTAACACTAGCTGAAAAAATATTATTCAATATTGCAGACGGAACACCAGAAAGCTGATCAGGCCAAAAGCTTGCAAAGCCGCCAGCAATTAGATAAGCATAAATATTAGTTGAAGACGCCAAACCCTCGACACTATGCACTAAAGCAGTATAATTAGATCTTCCGTAAAGAACTATGTTATCAATAGTCTGCTTCAAACTATTGTTATAATTTATAAGATTGTTAAGAGCAACAAACAACCTTCCCGTATCAACAACATCAACGGTTTCTTCCTGTGAAACTGACAAATCCTCTTTTCCAGTTGTAGCATCGTAGAACTGGAATGGATAGTTAGTAGTGGCATTAAGAGGCCTGCTTTCCAGGAAGGTTAAAACCTTATTTATTCTTGCAGAAAAGTCCCAAGCACCATCGTTACCTATTAAACCTAGTTTCTGCGCGTCAATTACAGCTTGGATATAACAACCTAAATCCCAATCGGTAAAAGCAGTAAAACTTGAACCTTCAGCGTAAGGAAGACCAGTCTTAGCATTAACACCTATACCAGGCGTGAAATACGCCCAAGCATTCGTAGCCACCTTCATCCAAACAGCACTATTGATGGTTTGAGCAGACTCTATTAAGCCAGGAGCACTATTATTACTGCTTACGCTTTGTTTTGGCAAAACCGCATAAATAGAAAACAAAATAACAGCTATAGTTACAAACACTATCAGGTACTTTGCTTTCCTGCTAAGCCGCCAATGGTTTAGCCGAAAAAAACCTTTTTTTGACGCATTCTCAAGAGAAGCCTCTAAAGAAACAAACCAAACTAATGAAAGAGAGCAAATCTTCTTGAAATAAAATAAAGCATTTGTCATATTAAGAGAGATGAACACCTGTGTTACGCCAAATGATTTCACGGTAAAGCAGATCGCCATTATCTTCTTCTCGGTAATCATTTACATTGTTCCTGAAACATCTTTAAGGCGTTGCAAGGTTAAATATATTAAAATTGCCCCTTCGCAGTTTAAAGATACATAAATATTCAATTTTGGTTTTAGTAGTTTCCACATCTTCTCCACCCCGAATCTGGAACTTCACGATCAAGTTAAAACCGTAATTTGCAATCCAAAAAGCTTCACCCGTGAGACATAAAGAACTTTGAAAAAAAGGCCAAAATAACAAAAAAACGTTATCTTCATTGATTGCTAAAGGTCCAAAGACAAGCATGCATTATGGATTATCCTGTATAGCGTATAGTGCTGCGTCTAAGATTAAACTATTCGTGTCGCTGCCGACCCCTGAAGCTAAATTCCCACTATTGTCGGCTCCCAAAGAGTAACCTTTTGCAGGGTCTGGAAGAACTTGCTCAAGATAAACAACCATATTTCGGGCATAAGTTGAGTTGTAAAGAGCCAAGAAACTAAACGCTACTTTATTAAAAATAACAGGATCCATCTTCAAATATGTGCCCCCAGACCCTGTTATTTGCCATGTATCACCATTAGGCAAAACCACCCATTCGTAAACGTAACCGTTTAAAGGACTATTTCCTTCACCAAAAGCCACATACTGCCTCGTCGCGTCATAATAGGCTTCACTAGCCAAATAAACTTGCTTCGACAAAGCCATTAATTGAGGACTGTTATTGTTAAGTTCAAAAACTGAAAAAAGCAGCGGGTCACCTGTAATTGTAGCTGCGGGCAACGAAACATTACCATAAGGCGAGTATGTAACACTAGCTGAAAAAATATTATTCAATATTGCAGACGGAACGTTGGAAAGACTAGGGAAAAAGCTTGCAAAGCCGCTAGTAATTAGGTAAGCATAAATGCTAGTTGAAGACGCGCTACTCTCGATGCTAGGCACTAAAGCTGTATAGTTAGATCTTCCGTAAAGAACTATGTTATCTATAGGCTGCTTCAAGCTACTGTTAAAATTTATAAGGTTGTTGAGAGCAACAAACAACACTCCCGTATCAACAACATCAACGGTTTCCGGAGATGATATTGCAGTCTCGTTTATTCCAGTTGTGGCATTGTAGAACTCGTACGGATAACCCTCAGCATTAAGAGTCCGGTTTTCTAGGAACGTTAAAACATCATTTATTCTTGCAGAAAAGTCCCAAGCACTATCATTGCCTATTAAACCTAATTTCTGCGCGTCAATTGTAGCTTGGATATAGCCACCTAAATCCCAATCGGTAAAACCAGTAAAACTTGTACCTTCAGCGTAAGGAAGACCTGTCTTGGCATTAACACCTACGCCGGGCTGGAAATACGCCCAAGCATTCGCCGCAACCTCCATCCAAACAGTACTATTCATAGTTGTATCAGACTGTATTAAGCCAGGAGATTTGAAAGCTGGCGCTGGACTTGCATCTACTTCAGTAAAAGTGCGGTTTGAATTAGAAAACGAAGGGCCTTGACTTTGAGGCGTAGCAGTCGGCGATGGAGTCTCTGTCGAGTTCGCACTGCTTTGCGAAACAATGTTACCCTTGATAGCGCTTTCTTTTGGCAAAAACTCAAAAACAGAAATTAACAAAACAGCTATAATCGCAACCACTATCAGGCACTTTGCCTTCCTGCTAAACCGCCAATGATTCAGCCGTAAAAAGCTTTTTTTTGGTTCAGCTTCAAGAAAAGCCTCTAAAGAAACAAGCCAAACTAATGAAAGAGAGCAAATCTTCTTGAAATTAAATAAAGCATTTGTCATAAACAGCACTCTATCGCCTTCGGCGAGTGGCAATTCCCTTCTCCATAGAGCCGAACCACGCAATCTTTGAAATCAATTAATGAATAGATTGAAGGGTAATTTAAAACTATGGCAAAAAATTAAGTTCCTATAGAATTATTTGCAAATTAACATACCAATTTTTATGTATATAAAGTCAGGTTACTTAGCAATGTTGGGTGTTATGAATCCTGTTTTAACAGTTTTATTCCAAACCCTCTTCCGTCTAAAAATTAGTTTCAGAAAAGCCCAGCCAGCAATACACATCTGAATAAGCCAATAAACGTAGATTGCAGGAACCCACAGCAGATTTCGAAGCTTCACGGGCTTCTCGGAAGCGGTTAACCCCACACCGACTGAAAGCAAGGAAATCGCGGTTAAAGCTATAACTAGCCCTGTGAAACTTATTATCGGGTTGTTTTCGGCGAGAAACAACGCAAGGAAAAACCAGTTCACGTAGCTAAGCAACGACACAACCATCATAAATGGTCCAGAAAGTGAAATTTCGGCATCCACAGTCTTCTTATTTAGAGTATCAAGAAGACGCCCATATTTTAAAGCCGTCTCCATATATCCTCTATACCAACGAACTCGCTGCTTGATGAAGTCTCTTAAACCATTAGGTGTTTCCTGCCCGCAGCAAACATCTTCAGCATACTTTATCTGATGCTTTTTTTCAACAAGCCGCAAAGCTAACTCCACATCTTCCGTAAGAGAAGTCTCTTCCCACCCGCCTAACTCTTCCAGCACGTTACGCCTTATGAATTGGCAGCTACCGTTTAAAGGAATAAACAGCTTCAACTTTTCTCTTCCGCTAAGCAAAGCCTGGAACCAAGCTTTCTCTTCCGCCGCGACAACCCTTGTCAAAATGTTTTTTTTCTCATTCAGCGAGGTAGTTCTGCCCTGAACAGCCATTAATTGCTTATCTCCAAGATACGACGCAACTTTCTTAAGCACATCTTTTTCCGGAACACTGTCAGCATCAAAAACTCCCACAATTTCTCCCGTTGCATAGGGCAATGCAAGGTTGAGAGCCGCTGGCTTGCCTTTAGATTCTTTTTCGTTAATAATCTTGAAGGTTCCAAGATACTTCGCTGAAAAATCCGAGCACACCTTGCAGGTGTTGTCAGTCGAATTTCCATCCACTATTATAATTTCCATCTTGTCCTTGGGATAATCCAAATCGAGTAAACTATTCAAACAGCGACCAATAACTGCTTCTTCATTCTTGGTCGGCACAATAATTGAAAACTTTGGCTCCTCCTCATTCGCATAATTACTTTGGGGGTGCTTGCGTCTACTTCTTATACCGACGTATATAATTGAGCCATTATACACTGTCCAAAAAAGCAAGAACGAAAGCAAAATAATAGAAATGATATCAAAAATTATCATTTACATCCATCTCAATTAATGCTTTACCACATATTAAGAGTATGTTTTTAAGCGAGGGGGCTAAAAAATTTATTCGCAAAGCTCTGGACAACAACCAATCATCCAAAGCCTCTAATTTTACCAGTATCTTTTTCCCAAGGCGAAATCCAAGCATTATACACTACAACTCATTATATGTGTTCTTAAACTCTTTTAAGGTTTATTTAACCCATGCTTACTTGCTTGCTACAACCCATAGTTTAGACCAATAAAAACATATCTCAAGAAACCCTATGTAACTTAAACAGTACAACAATCATTATTTAAAAAATGGAAAGCCAAACCGCACCCTAAAACCTCGTATTACCCAGCCGAAATCTAGTTTTAATGGGTGGAATCATCGTTCACCCTGAAGTCTCAGCCATCATCCTATCCTACACAGCAGCAGTTAATTGTTATCGCTATACACCAAGGAAAACAAAAACAGGAAAGCTTAAGATTCCTGCATAAACGTAATAAAATCTTCAAGGCTTCTTGGCTGCAACGTGTAATTAGACTTTTTTTCCTCGCCAATCGTTGACGAAGGCTTCACCCCATAATCATGCCCCGGATAAACTTCCACGGAATCATCCAGTTTCAAAAGCTTATTGAATAAACTGTTGTACATGCTTTTAGCGCTGCCCCCAGGCAAGTCGGTCCTTCCGCATTCACCGACAAATAAAGTGTCACCGGTCAACAGTTTCTTATTATCCACTAGCAAGCAAATACTGTCCATTGTGTGCCCTGGCGTATAAATCACCTTTATCGAAACTGCGCCAACAGTCAACACATCGCCATCTTCAACTGCAATATCGCAATTCAATTTTGACGATTTATAAGCAACCAGTTTCGCCCCAAAAATAGAGGCTAACTCTGTGTTTCCAGCAGTATGATCGGAGTGCCCATGAGTATCTATGATGTACTTTAAACTGAATTTTTTAGCTTTTAAAACCTTGATTATTTCGCTGGAGTTAAAGCTTGGATCCACAACCGCTGCTTCTTTAGTATCTTCGTCTGCTATAATGTACGAAAAGTTATCGCCGTGCTGCTGGATTTGTTTAAAAAACATACATCTCAACCAACAAAGAGTTTATCAAGAAACAATCTTTTGTTCTTTTCGCCCCTACGCCAGCAACTCTTCCGCCAAATGGTTCGCTTGCTAGCATGGACGAAAACAACTCCAAAACGTGTGCACATTCACCTTGGTAAAAGCAGACGCTAAACTACACTAAACTTCAATAGGCTCGTGTGCGTATAGCCCCTAATTTCCTCACACCTTTTCAACAAGAACCCCACATTACCCTTCCTTTTTAAATCAAAATGAAAATTTTAGGTCTGAACTGCACAATAAAGCCTAAAACACCCATTATTGTGCAAAACCGATTTTTCGCTGTAGCAAGCTTCCTCTTCCACGTGGATTAAACAAAACTTCACTCCTCCCCAACATCAGGCGCAAAATGTAACTTCAACGGTCTTTCCAGTTGAGCTATTACATCTAAAAGCGGCACTTCAGGTAAAAAATTCTACGATAAGAGATTTGAAAGTAAATTTATGTCTGAAGGAGGATAGCCTGAGTAATATTTGCTGAAGTAGCCGAAAACGTTCATTTGCTTGCTTAGATAAGGCTTTATTTTGTCTGCCCATAACTGCAGGTTCTCTTGGACTTCAACTTCTATTTTGCCTAAGGTGCCTTTGACTTTGTTCCGGTCTCCCTCCCACCTAACGTACAAAAAATCAGAAGTTACTTCGCTGATGCTGGGCATAGAGGGATTATCAACCCATGCTAAAGCAACATTGCTATTTCTTAAAAGCGAATAAAACGCTTCGTTAAGAAACCCTGCATCCCGCACTTCAACCACGTAACGTTGAGTCTTAGGAAGCTGATGCAAGAAGTCAGCCAAACTGGATAAGCGCTCAATTCCAAAACTAGGGGGAAACTGCAACAGCAAAGGTCCCAGCTTCTCTTTCAGCATCCTTGTTCTTTCAAGAAAAAGGTCGGTTTCACGCTGGCAGTCCTTGAGCATTTTAATGTGCGTTATAACTTGAGGAAACTTTAGCGAAAAACTGAAGCCAGCAGGCGTTTGCTCCCTCCAGTTTGCTACGGCTTGCTGATTTGGAATCCGATAGAATGTACTATCGACCTCAACCGTGTTGAATTTGGTCGCGTAATAAGCCAAAAAATCTTTTGATGCAGTTTTATTCGGGTAGAAATTGCCCTTCCAGAAGCTGTAGCTCCATCCTATGGTTCCTAAATGAAGGCTGTGCATGCTAGTCTTTACCCTTCATAAGCAACCAAGAATTATCGTCTTTAGCCTTCTTGAACCGCACCAGAACATATCGGCCCTTGAGCCTTTGACCATTAAGTGTAAACTCAATTTTGTCGTCTTCCCAAAGTTTAGGTTCGTAGGTACCTTTATCCCAAATTTTAACCGTCCCAGCTCCATACTGCCCAGCAGGAATCGTACCCTCAAAACTCGCGTATGCATATGGATGATCCTCGGTTTGCACCGCCAAACGCCGCTCACCAGCAGACTCAGGCATCCCTTTCGGAACAGCCCAACTCTTCAAAACACCATCATGTTCCAGTCTTAAGTCGTAGTGTAATCTTCTTGCGTGGTGCTCTTGGATCACAAAAATCAGGTTCTTTCCCTTTTTCTCTCCGCCCATAGGTTCAGGAGTCTGTTCGAAATTGCGTTTTGAGGCGTATTCTGAAAGCTTGTCGTCGTCAGCCGGGTCTGTTTTTTTGGTTTCGATTAGTTGGTCAAGGGTGCATTCGGCTGGTGACTTGTCCTCTCTTAAATTTTTAAAACGTGGCATTCTTAACCTCACATCCCGCGTTACCACTTGATAACCAACTTCACAAACCAGCTTGGGCTCAAGCCAAGTTACCATATCACCAGATTCAGGCTTGAAAGGGGCAAGCTCCGTCCTTAATTTTTCAAATTTGCCAATTAAAACTCCAAGCATCTCTTCAGTAAAACCTGTCCCGACTTTGCCAACGTAAACTGGTTTACCGTCCTTATCGTAAAGTCCCAAAATTAAGGCGCCAAACGTTTTTTCCCTAACGTGCCCGCCTTTTGTGTAACCGAAAATTACGCAGTCACAAGTTTTCAGTTTTTTAATTTTCAACCAACTCCCAGTTCGCAAACCCTCTTCGTATAGGCTATCTTTCTTTTTCGCCATGACGCCCTCTAAGCCCTTCTCTAAGGCTATTTGGTAGTAGGCTTCTCCTTTCTCTTCAATAAAATCAGACAGGAACACATGTGAACCTTCCCTCAATGAGTCCTTTAAAACCTTTTTGCGCTCCATCAACGGCAGCATAGTGAGCGGTTTGTTATCCTTCTCTAAAACATCAAAAACAACGTATGTCACTGGCGACTGGTTGGCTAGCCTCTGAATCTCGCCTGCTGAAACAACTTGACCACGCTCCAGAAGGCTTTGGAAGTCAGGCTTGCCTTCTCTCATCACAACGATTTCGCCGTCGACAACTAAGCCTTTAGCTAACTGTGTTAGCTCTGCAAGTTCAGGAAAGTTATGTTTTAATTCGTTTTCGTTGCGACTTTTTATGCTAAGCTCTTCATCGATGTAGGCTATGGCTCTGAAGCCATCCCATTTAACCTCAAAAATCCAGTCTTTATCCGAGAAAGCGTTGGGGGCAACCTTTGCAAGCATAGGCTTGTAGATGTGGCGGCTCATTTCTGTTCCAGCTGCTTGAGAGTTTCCCGCAGCGCAGTCATGAGACCTTTAGCTTCAACTTCTGGCGGCTTCTCGATTTGGATTTTTTCGCCCTTCAGCTTTTGTGCTATAAGTTCTTCAACTCTTTTCATGTAAGTGTCTTCGAATTCATTAATATCAAAGTCGCCTGAAAGGTCAGTAACAATTTTTATAGCCATATCCAACTCGGATTTATCGGGCTCCTTTAAGTTTTTGATCTCTTCAAAATCCTGCGGGTTCACAACATCGTAGGCATAACGTAATGTGGTTAACACCAGCGCGCCCTTGTACGCATGCAGCAACGCAGGATACTCCTTAGTCCGCAGGGTTATTCGTCCAGCGCCAGCTTTGTTTTTTCTTTCAAGCGCCCTTAAGAGTAAGGTGTAAGCCTCCTTGTTTTTTGCAGGCATCAAAGCGTAAGTTTTATCAAAGTAGATTGGGTCAACCGAGAAGTAATCGACAAACTTGCTAATTCTAATTCGGCTATCAGATTCAGGTTTTACAGCATCTAACTCCTTCTTATCAAACGTCACGAACTCGTTTTTAGCCACCTCATAGCCTCGAATAACCTCACTCCAAGGCACAATCTTGTCGTCTTTAGTGCACATTTTAACGTATTTCAAAGGTTGACCATCGACTTTATGCAAGAAATGGAAATTTATTCCCCTATCATAAATCATAGAATACAATTTAACAGGAACATTCACTAAACCGATTGTGACGCTTCCCGACCAAATTGACCTTCTCGGGACAGCCGCACTCTTTTCATTTTCTTTTTTCTCCAAATCTTCCTGCGTCATAATTAAATCTCCAGTTTAACTCTTTTTTCAAAAATATTTTTCCACGGATCAAGTTTCCGATTAACCACATTAAAAATATTGAAGTCGGAGGGCTTTATGCCTTTCTTTACTTCAGTCCACTCTAAAGGTGTCGAAACAGAGGCTTGAGGCGTCGGCCTTAAACTGTAAGGAACCACCATTGTCCGCATCGGCGAATTCTGGAGGTAATCGGTGAAAACTTTTCCCGGTTTCTTTGTATCCTTGAATTCGGAAACAACAATGTCATTTTCCTTGGCTAATTCGATTCCGATTTTATGCACAAAAGCCCTTGTTTCTTCAAAAGTATGCTCTGGAACTATTGGAATTACGACGTGAAGACCCTTTTTGCCCGAAGTCTTAACAAACGGCGTAAGTCGTGTAAGTCCTAAATCGTGCAATTTGTCTTTAAGCAAAAGCGCAACCTCTGAAGCATCACTGAAAGTCGCGGGTGGTTCAGGATCAATATCAAAAAATAGAAAATCAGGCTTATCCAAAGAGTCAATCTTGGAGAAGGGCATGTGGATTTCTAATGCCGCCAAGTTTGCAAGCCAAATAAGCGTATCCAAATCGTTGCAAACGATGTAGTGGATGTCTCGTTGGGATGTTGGGGAATAAATTGTTTTTATTTTAATCCATTCAGGCGTGCCTTGCGGAGCATTTTTTTCAAAAAAACTAAACTTATCGCCTTCAATTCCGTCAGGGTATCTGGTTAAAACTAACGGTCTATTAGCCATGATCGGCAGCATTTTCGGCGCCATTTTAATGTAGTACTCGATAACTTGTCCTTTAGTGACGTTGGCTTCTGGATAAAGGATTTTATCCAAATTCGTCAGTTGTACCTTGGTTAATTCTTTTAGATCTTCCGTCACAATTTTCACCCAGAAACTTAAGCTCAAACAGCTTGTTTACAGGGATATATTATAAAGTCCTGGTTTTTTTCCTTTTTGGACAAAAAAAACCCTTAGCGTATCAAGGCAAATTACACAAATTATCCTTGAAAATTCCGATTTTTTATAGCTAAACCTATATAGTTAACATGATATTAATAATAAACTATCAGAATTAATCAAGAAAAAGTAAATTTTGAAACCTAACATTTGCTTTTTTCAAGATAATTCGCTATATAATTAAGGAGAGAAAAAATAGTATGAAATCAAAAAAGCCCACATTAGAAGATCAACTTGCGTTCATTTCAGCCCAGCATGGCGTTTATCCTACTGAATTGTTTCAGGCTTTAATTCAGGCAAAAGAGCACGGGAAATCAGTGTGCGAAGGCTTAACGGTTGAATACCGTGGAAGTGTTATCAACGAAGCCATTTTCCTAATAACTGAAAATAGTAAAGTAATTGCGCAATTTCGGGTTCCTGAAGAAACCCTCACACATAAGGATGTTTCATTTGATAATTGGATGGATACAAGCAGAGTCCGAAAAGAGATGGCAAGGCAAAATCCAGCTCCTGCACATATGAAGATAGAGAATCTACAAGTAGGCATGAAAAAGGTAAATGTAATCGCCAAAGTGCTGGAAACTTCTGAGCCATCCAAGGTTCACACTCAATTCAGAGACAACGCTCTTGTTTCTAACGCATGGATAGGGGATGAAACGGGAAAAATAATGCTTTGCCTCTGGGATCAACAGGTAAACGCCGTTTCAGTTGGTGACCGTATAGAAGTAAAGAATGCGCATGTGGCTATGTTTAAGGCTAAAAAGCAGCTCCGTCTTGGAAAAAACGGAACAATCACAATATTGGAAAAGCCCTTGCTAAATGAAACGGCTGAAAATTAAAAATTAAAAATTAAAAATTAAAAATTAAAAATTAAAAATTAAAAATTAAAAATTAAAAATTAAAAATTAAAAATTAAAAATTAAAAATTAAAAATGTTTGAATAGTTTATGCTGTTCAAACGTATTTCTTTTCGTTGTAGCAGTACCATCTTTGATACTGTGGAATCCATGTGAGAGGTTGATTGCATGTTGGACAAAGTCGTTGAGTTGACTGTTTTTCATTCACTGTAACGTATTTCTTTTCGTTGTAGCAGTACCACCTTTTGTATTGTGGAATCCACGTGAGAGGTTGATTGCAGGTCGGGCACAGCGGTTGAGTTGACTGCTGCTGAACAGCAGTTTGGACGGGCTGCTCCTTCTTTTCATAAGGCCCAAAAACCTTTTCTTCCTCAGTCAAAGAACTAGTTTGAACAGGCTGAACGGACTGCTGTTGGCTAGTGCTTTGCGTAACATCCTTTAGAAGTACGAAGTCTGATGCTGCTTGAACATCTTCCCAGGGAACGTGTTGTATTTCCCCAGCCTCAGTCTCCACTGACAAGACAATACCCGTCTTTCCAACGGCGAAAGCGATATCTTTAACTTTTCCAACCAATCGTCCTTTCGAATCTATGACTTGCATAGAGACTAGTGCATCTCTAGTTAGAGGTTTATTGGTTTTTTCCATCTTAACACCATTCTTATTCTGAATAGGCGCATCTTGTTTAAAGGATTTTCGTTTCTTACTCAAATCCGACCATCAACCCTGTGCTGGGATCTCCCAGTAGCTAATGATGTCGCCTTTCACCCATTTGCCGCCTAAACTTCGAACAACCTCGTTGATATCTTCCCATTCAGCCTTTAAAAATTGAATTGGCTTCACCACAACGCAGTCTCCCTTAACTGTGAAACTGAGCAGTTTGCGCTGTTCTGGGCTGAATTCGTTTTCCATCTTCATTGTGGTTTTGCTTGGTTGAGTTAACTTTACATTTGCATGCTTAAGGTCAGGCTTGGATTCTAGTTTAACCGTCCCAATCGGCTTTGAGGCAGCTTTAGGTTCTCCAGTGATTGTTAGGTTGAATTCTGGGATTGGATAGGATTCGGCAATGTCCTCAAAACTGTCGCTTCTAACTATCGCGAGCACTTGCTTGGAAAACAAATCAAGTTTCAAGTCTAACAGTTCAGTATCGCTGGGCAAATTGGAAGAGAAAGAGGACAGCTTTCCTTGCAACAACGCGATGAGGAATTCTGGGGTTAATTTTATCATTCTTATTTTCATTTTCAGGCACTCAGAACTGCCTTTAGTGACCGATAACTTAAAAGCATTGCCCATCATTGCCCAAACTTTTTGAAGCTATTACAGCAGCATTCGAGTCAACCGTTTAATTTTGAGAAAAAGATATGGCTTATGCTTTCTTTACTCGGGATTTAGCTCTGAAACTTCTCCATTCCGCAAAGCTGCCAGAGTACAAGCCCCAAGTTTTTAGTTTCGGAGAAACCGCCCTGATCAGAGCAGGACAAATTATTAAGACTATTGGCAAGTTGAGACCAAAAGTAGGCAAAAGAAAAGCCCAAGCAAGTCCTGCATTAGGGAATAAACCCACAATTATGAATTGCCAAATAATGACACATGTTCCTATGAACAATGACAAGCAATAGATGCTTGAAAGCATGGCAAGGCTCTTTTTTGTCTTTGGCTCCGTAGCTGCCCTGGGGATAAGCAACCAGTTCAAGCCGTATATGATGAAGGCGGTGGTTATTTCTACCCAAGCAAGATAAAACGGTAAATTTTCGACGTATATGGCTCCTATAAAGGCGCCAATCATGCTTCCGACCAAGCCGCTCCATCCGAACCAGAGTGGAAATATGCCTAACAGGATTATTGGGAGGTAAAGAAATGTGAAGTTTGGCAATGCTACTATTTTTGATAGCCAGAAGAAAATGGCAAAGAGTGCTGCTGTCATAGCCATTATGGAATATTGTTTAGCTTTACTTTGATTTAGCATAGTCATTTATTATTCAATTCTCTTGTTTGGGCATTTAACGGCTTCAAAGCAGAAATTGAAATAAAAGCATTTTCATGCGTATTACAAATGTAATACATCGAATTTAGTAAAGCGTGATTATCGAGCTACTGTAACTTCTGGTAGACTTTCAAAGCCAAAACGCTATATCAACCAAAGTATAAAAGTTCCAATGAGTATTAGATGCGAAACTGCCAGCCAATGTTGGATAAAAATGATTAGCCAACCGCGCTTAACCAAGATTGTTTTCATCGTGGGAATCGCAGTACTTATCGTCTTGAACCTGTACACTTTCATAGTGGCTTATCCAGAGACTTACGCCGTCAACGCAGGCATCAACGCTTCAGGCACTATACTGGCAAAAGATTTCTCAGCCTATTACATGGGCGCTTGGAGGCTATGGAATAATCCAGCGCACGTTTACACTTTCGGGGCTTTAAAGGATGGAGAACCAGTCATACTTCCACATCCTGAAGCCTACAAGTACCTGCCTTCTTTCCTGCTTGTTGTCTCGCCTTTTCTCTCGTTGAATTATCAACAGGCACTCTTAGCCTTCGACATAGTCCAGTTTATACTTCTACCCCTGATGGCATATTTTCTCTACAAGCTCTTAAGTGGCAAGCCTCTTGCAGTAACCTTCGTAGTTATGGTTGTCGCGTTGCTGCTGCCTTTCCCCTCCTCGCAAGGAGGCTTTTCCTTAAGCTACTATTGGCAGTGGGGCGAGGGACAAGCCAAAGTCTTCATCACCTTTCTGCTTCTACTCAGCTTCTTTTTAGGCAGCCGAGGAAAACCATACCTATCTGGAGTTGCCTATGCATTTGGGTTTTTTGACCCAAGATTCGGACTGTTGGCGATACCGCTCTTCGTACTGTACAACCGCAAAAAGCTCAAAGCTGCAACGGTAAGCGCAGTCAGCGCGTTGGTCTTGTCGAACCTGATGCTTCTTTATCCAGGCATGGCCTCTGGCTTCATAAGCATGATTTTTTCCTCTGCCGTTAATACTCCACTTTACTATTACTCACTCATACCCTTCTTCACCTTGCTGTCTCTAATTATCGTTAACTACAAAGAAATCGGTGCAGCATTCAATCCAAAAAGAAAAGCTACCAGGTTAACAGAGACAACAAAACAATAGGAAAGGTAATCAAACGTTTCCTTTAGCTGTTTATGGTCAAATTGATTTAAATGGTTATTTTATTTAATTAGCCGCTAGGCGGTTGCAATCCTTAAGCGTTCTGTTTCAATATAGAATATTGCCTTAAATGTTATAGGTTAGAAGCTCAGATACTAATAGGCATAGTAACTCATATTATCTGCTTGGTTGGCAATTAAAAGAGTAAACGGTGAAGAGAATGGGTGCGCCTGCAAGAACTAAGAAGAAAGGTCAGGAAGCCCCTTCTAGCAAGACAAAGGTAATTGCCATTGGTTTAGTTCTAGCCATTATTGGATCTGTAATATCTAGTTCTTATGCGAAAGCAACACTAACGAATTATACAGGTTTTGGCATGCTGCTTGCAGGAATAGCCGTTACTGTTTTTGGTGTGTGTGCAACCGCTACAGCAACCGTGGAAACTCGTTTTAGCCAAGCAAAGCCAGCAAGCGTTAGAGTTAACAAACCAAAGACGCTGTGTCTAAGCATATGGGCAATCGGCATCGGTGTAGCTCTAAGCATTATTGGCTCCATATTAGGCGGTACCTATGCAAAGAATACGATAATAAACGACGCGGGTTTCGGGATGCTGCTGACGGGAATATGTTTTTTTGTCTTAGGCATATTCGGAACATTGCTGGGGATGTTGCAGACCAACTTAAATACGAACAGAAAAGTGGGCATCAGGGTAGATAGACCAAGGTTTCTGACTTATAGCATATTATCAGTCGGCATCGGAATAGTTCTTACCGTCATCGGTTCTATAGTAGCTGGCAGCTACGCAAAAGAAACAATTATGAACTATACGGGCTTTGGAATGCTACTAATCGGGGTAGCCATCTTAAGCCTAGGCATGTCAGGAACGGCTGTAACAATCCTAAAAAGCAACTGGAGGCTAAATGGAAACCGTGGCAGCGAACCGAGAATTATACTGGGAAGCATATGGGCAATCGGCATCGGCTCAACGCTAATCATTACTGGGTCACTGCTTGCTAGTTCCTACGCAAAAAACTCGTTGATGAATTATTCAGGCTTTGGAATGCTACTAGCAGGCACAGGCGTTTTTGTTTACGGGTTATTTGAGACGGTTCGATTTTCAACGATGGGCTACTTGAGCGGCAAGTGGACTGGGCACAGAGGGCAAAATGAAAAATTGCCTGATCGCCTGAGAAATTCTTGGAGGAATATGGTAAAGACAAGTGCCGTCATTAACCTTGCAGGTGTAATGGCTGCTATATGTTTGCTTTTCTTCAGTCTTTGGCAGCTTGACCTTATAGTGAGTGGGCCCGTATGGTATGAAACAAGCTCTAGCGGTAGAGGATGGTTTTGGCCTGGTCCTGGTGCATACGCAAAAGATTACTTCCAATGTTTCCTTTGGAAAACCACTATTGGACAGGCATATGACACCTTGTTTATGCTGATCTTTATTTCGTTCATACTGCTCTTTGCAAGCACCTTCTTCTGGCCACACACAAAAGCAAAAAATGACCTACGTTTGAATCAGCGAAATAACTTGAAAAATTCTAAAACAAGGTCACGTAGAAAACAGGCTAAAAAACAACCTCTTGCCCAAGAAACCCCGAGTGCTCCCCAAGAAGGTGGTGCCGGCAGTGGGACTTGAACCCACGAAGGCCTGCGCCAGAGGATCTTAAGTCCTCCTCCATATCTTAGGCAATCAATTTTTTTTACCAGTTATGTTGCCTTTTTGTAGAAATTTCCTATTTATAGTAGTAATTCCTTATTAGTGAGAAATGCTAATAAATATTAGGTAAGACAATGGATTCAGTCACGGTTACAAGGCATTCACAGGTCACGATACCCAGAAAAATACGTGAAGAAGTGGGGATAACTGAAGGAGATAAGGTGAAGATGAAAGTAGTTGAGGGCAACAAAATAGTAATTGAAAAAGCAAATGAAGAAGTATGGAAAGATTGCACAGACTTTTTACCAGTGGACTTCGAAAAGCTGCTAATATCTCTGCGCACCGATTCAACAAACAGGTTCAAGCGCCTCGGGTTGATTCCCTGAATTGCCCCAGAAAAAGAAAACCTCTGTAAAAGAACCAAAAACGGTATTCATTGATACCTCAATAATTGTTGACGTGGATAGAGGAAAACGGGACGTCATAGAGCTGTGTAAACGATTAACCAGCACCAATAGTGCATTCATAAGCACTGTAAGCGTTTCGGAAATTTTAACAGGGTCATACCTAAGGAAAGACTACAAAGCGGCAGTTAAGAAAGCAGAAAAAGTGCTCGGTCAGTTCCGCTGGGTTTCGTTAAATGAAGAAGCAGCTAAGCTTGTTGCTGAACTAAATGCATACCTGATTTCAAAGGGGCAACCGATAGAATACCAAGACGTGGCAATTGCTGCTTCCTTCCTATTGGAGCGATGTGATGTGCTACTCACTGAAAACAAAGACCATTTTGAGAGACTACCTAACCTCAAAGGCAAAGTAATGACTCCAAAAGAGTTCTTGCAAGAATCAAAAAACGATTTTGAGGTGTAAATTCAGTGGTGCCGGGGGTGGGACTTGAACTCCCATCTTTTGGCGATGTATCGCCATCTTTGTTTTGTTTCTCCGCAGCTTCTCTCCCTTTTTCTTTTTTCTTTTCTTCCGAAGATCCGATCTTAGACTGCCAAGGAGGCGACGTCTTGGAGATTTACAGTGATGAGTGGCTTGCCAATTATGGAAAGTGATTAGATGTATGAAATAAAAAAATTGTTATGTATGTACGTAATTACGTATGATGGTTCGTTACGAGTTACTACGTTTTCTTTTCAGGAGGCTGGTCTTTGGTGAGGCCTCATTGTGTTCAGCTGTGTTTGGCTCCTGAGATTCGTTCTGCACTCATAAAATTTATGGCTAAAAACGATTTAGATAAGGAGTATGCTGCTTTGTTGCTGCTTGTTAAGTCGCTCTACCAAGAGAAACTAATTGAGAAGGAAGTTTACGAGGTTTATACTTCTCGGTATAGCCGCAAACTCTGCGCGGAACCCCAACCGCCCAAATTATCGCCTGAGCAGTTGGCGGAGAAGCAGCGTCTCGACGAGAAAATGCGGTATTTCAGCATGGTTCTTGATCAGTGGCAAATCCATGGCGTGGAGTGGCGCCAAAAGAAGGTTGTGGAAGCTGAGTCTTGGAAGGATCGCGTTCAAACTGCAGCTTATGTTGTGGATTTAGCCCACCGAGTAGAAGTTAATAAGCCATGAGCTGGAAGAAGGGTTTTTAAAGTTCTTTAGATTTGTAAAAGCGTGATACAAACAAGTTTCATGCTTCTGATTGCTTTTAACTCGATAATTAAGCGGGCACGAGCGAATCTAGCTCAAGTAAGATGCTTAGAAAAGCTTATCTTATGATAACCAATATTGGCTTCTACGGTCATAGCTATGAAGTCATTGATTATTTATTATTCTAGGGGCGGTAACGCTAAATTCGTAGCGCAGAAGATAGCGGAGAAACTTGGCGCGGATACTGAAGAGGTTATTGATAAGAAAAATAGGCGTGGGTGGATTGGTTTCTTAACCGCGGGGCGGGATGCCACTCAGGGCAAAGAAACCCAAATTGAGGAAACAAAGTTTCTGCCAAGCAATTATGATTTGATTGTTGTTGGGACTCCAATATGGGCTGGGAGGCCTTCACCGGCTATCAGAACATACTTGAGTAAAAACGACCTTTCAAAAAAGAAAGTTGCCCTTTTCTTTACGTTTGGCGGGAGGAACGAAGAGAAAGCGACTGCAAACACAAAGGCACTATTATCCAGCAGCAACATCGTGGGTACACTTGCAATTAAAAGCGCCCTGAAGAAGCCGCAGGAAGCCGAAAACAAGGTTTCTGTCTGGTGCAGCAGCCTTACCTCGGCATAAATTAAGCGCTCGCTCGGTGCGCGGTTTGTCAATTCTTTTCTTGTTTTTTTAAGATAGTAATCGCTCGCTTATTTCTTTCTAACTCTGCTTACTAGAATCGTTGCAACCAAAGCAATCGCAACCAGAGCGGAAGCCACTTCAGTCAAGATCACTACGGTTTGATTTCCATTATGGTTCACACCGATGCCGATTAAAGCCCAAATAATCACAAGTGCATAAGCGATATCTTTTCTAGTTGCCAGCATCAGCATCGTTATCACTAGCGCTACTGCCACAACCAAGATTGCCCATGTTGAAGGGCTAATTCCGAAACCGTTCCAATTGTAGGAAACCAGCGTGGCAGCAACATCCGCTATGGAAGCAACGGTGATCCAGCCGAGATAAACGCTAAACGGCAAGTGCACCGCAAGTTTTTCACGAAGGATAGTATTTGACTTGCCTATTCCCAGACGTACGTAAATTGCGATCAAAGTTACGAGGAGCGCAAAGATGAGTAAGACAGAAAGGCTCAGGTATTCATATTGCCACACGAATAGCCAGGCAATATTTACTATGCTGCTTAAGATGAAGAGCCAGCTGATTTTGCTTAGGTACTCTTTTCCTTTCTGGCTGGGCAAGGCCTGATAGACGACGAAGATGCCGAGGAGAATATAGATGACTCCCCAGATTGAGAATACGTAGCCAGCCGGAGTTATCAAAGTGGAATATGCGTTGGATACGTCAGCGGTGTTTCTGCCGCCAATAAGTTTTGTGCTGCCGGCCAAACTGTTCATTATCACCGTTAAGACAAAAAACACAATGTTGGCGTATCTCAGAGCCGAAGAGTTAGTCGTTGAAGCCACAATAAACCCCTCTTATTGGGTTTATCGATGTTTTTTATATATAAAATAATCGATGGTTTAAAATATGGTTTCATTTCTACTTTTCAGTAGAGAAAAACTGTTCGAATCCTCATAGGCGTGTGAATTCGGTTTTCAGTTGGTAGCGAGAGCTTCTCAACTTTCGCTTTCTACTTCTATGGCTACCTCGTTTCTTCTTAGGAACCCTGGCGTGAATGGCGGATTGTACAGCATTGTGAAGACTGATCCTTTGGTTTTGACTCTCGCGTTCCTAAGTTCTTCTAAGAGTTCTTTGGTTTTTTCCTCAAAATGAGCTTCAGACCAGCTACCTGAGAAACGCAAAACCGCCACTAACCTCGCGGGAACCTCATCTATTTTCACACGGCTATCCAAAGGCTCCGGCGTAGTTTCAAGGCTGAATTCAGAAGGCATCACAAAAGCCATGTAACCTGAGCCTGAGAAATCTGAAAGGACAGGCGCAGTCATTTTGATTTCCTGCGAAACAACGGGCGCTGTCATTTTCACTTTTGTCTTTTGCTTGTTTTGGCCCGAAATGAAACGAAAAAGGAGACCGAAACTATCATCCTCAAAGTTGCTGACCCTAGCCGTAACAATCTTTGGGTATCGCCGAATCTCAACCTTGTTTAGCTTACGCACTATTTCGTATTTTATTGTTTCGACCATAAATTCAGAGAAGCCGAATTATTTTATAAAACGTTCGCTAAATTCTGTTGATGCACCTTAAACAAGAACCCGACAAGTATTAGCCAACAACAATCTTTCTGAAACTAAGAAATTATCAGGCTTGTTTTCCAAATGAGTCGAAAACGGTGGTATCAAGCTCTGCGATAAATTAATAAGTTAGGTTAACTAAACAAAAAAACAGCCAAGTGAGGTGAAATTTTATGGCTGATATAGTTGATACAGCAGTAGCGGCTGGCAACTTCAAAACACTTGTCGCGGCAGTACAAGCAGCTGGACTGGTTGATACCCTTAAAGGAAAGGGGCCGTTCACAGTTTTCGCGCCAACAGACGACGCCTTCGCAAAGCTGCCCAAGGGAACAGTCGAAGCTCTCCTGAAAGACAAACCGAAGCTGACTGCAATCCTAACTTACCATGTTGTTGCTGGCAAAGTCATGGCGGCAGACGTGGTCAAGCTCAAGAGCGCTAAGACCGTTCAGGGCCAAGAAGTCAAAATTGACGCTGCAAAGTGGCACATGCACAAGGGCGTGAAAATAAACGACGCCGAAGTAGTCAAAGCCGACATTGTTACGGACAATGGCGTAATCCATGTAATTGACAAAGTCCTAATGCCAAAGTAACATTGCCGTCGAAAAATCATAAAAATTCCTCTTTTTTTACTTTAATGATGCGGGTGACTGGTAATGGAAGACATAATTGTAGTGGAGAATTTACATAAGACTTACGGGAAAGATCTCGTCGCAGTAGATGGTATATCTTTTAGAGTTAAAAAGGGAGAAGTATTTGGATTCCTGGGTCCAAACGGGGCAGGAAAAAGCACGACAATAAAGATCCTCACAACACTTCTTGAAAAGACGTCGGGAAAAGCCACTATTGACGGTTTTGATGTGGATGCCGATCAATCTCGGGTAAGGCGAATTATAGGCTACTCTTCCCAAGATGTAGGCGTAGACGACGACTTGACCGCACGAGAGAATCTTTTGCTTCAATGCAGTTTTCATCACATACCGAAAACCCAGGCAAAGCAAAAAGTGGATGACTTATTGCAAACGGTCAGGCTTAAAGATGCCGCCGACCGCAGGCTAAAAACTTTCTCGGGGGGCATGCGAAAACGATTAGATTTAGCATCTTCATTAGTATCTGATCCCGAGATTCTTTTTTTGGATGAGCCTACGACTGGTTTAGATCCTCAAAGTCGACAGGATATATGGGATTATGTCACACAGCTTAACCGGAAAGGGATGACCATATTCCTCACAACGCAGTATATGGAAGAAGCAGATCGCCTCGCCAACCGCCTTTGCATAGTTGACCAAGGCAAGATAGTTGCTGAGGGTACACCAGCTGAGTTGAAAGCGCAAATTGGCGCTGACAAGATAACGATTCATTTTAAGTCAGATGATTTGAGCGCTTGCGAGAAGGCGAAAGAACTTATGTCTAAACTCCAGGGCGTTGAAGCTGTAGGTCAGTGCGGTATGGGTTTGGCTGCCGAGAACGGTCTCACAATAACCACGAAGAATGGTCCATCGATGCTAACGCAAATTGTAAGAACGATGGATGGAGCGGGCATTTTCATGGAGCAAGTCAACCTATCAGTACCCACCTTGGATGAGGTTTTCCTGAAATTGACCGGAAAAACGCTAAACGTGATTGAGCGAAAGGAAGCCGTTAGAACTGGCAGGCAGAGAGGTAGATAGAAATGAAGATGGAAATGCTCTCAGAAATAGCAGCCATTTTTAGTCGATGGAACACTAAACTGGTGCGCCAGCCTATTCTCATTTTCTTTTCGCTGATTAATCCTCTAGTCTGGTTTTTGCTCTTCACTCAGGCTTTTTCAGCCATAGGAAACATCCCGACCTTCAAATTGCTCACTGGCACAAGCAGCTACATCACTTTCTTCACTGCCGCGGTTGTTATTCAGACCATCGCTTCTTCAGCGTTGAGTGCGGGCATCGGTTTAGTGAATGATCTCGACAGCGGCTTTATGGATAAAATGCGAGTCGCGCCAATAAGTAAGAGTTCAATCTTGTTTGGCAAACTTTTCAGCGACGCAATTACCACAGTAATACAGGTTGTCATAATTCTATTAATTGGTCTAGCATTGGGCGTGCATATTGCATCAGGCGTTCCTGGAGCGCTTATGCTGCTGTTTATATCGGCTGCTTTTGGTTTCTCGTGGTCAGGCATCTCGCTTTTTGTTGCTCTCAATACTAAAAGCTCGCAAGTCACGCTCTCAGTTGGATTACTCACCACTTTCCCCTTACTTTTTCTCTCCGCGGCCGTTATGCCCTTAGGTCTCTTACCCAGTTGGGTACAACAAGTTGCCAAAGTTAATCCTTTCACGTACGTCGCGCAGGCATTTCAGACATTGATAATAAATGGATTTGTTTGGCAAAAAATAGAATATGCCTTCATTTCCATCATAATTATTGGCGTGATAGCTCTGGGTGCAACCATTCTGGTGTTTAGAAAGAAGATTTCGTGAGAACTTCATTTAAGAATTTCAACGTGCCGTGCTAGCGTGGCCAAGGGTCGAGGGGCGCTAAACAAAAAAGAAAGAATGGAGGGTTAAAGTTTTTCTGGCGCGCAGAGGTTTTCTGCCTTGGCAGCAGTTCTGTAGCAGCCTTTGCAAATGTATTTTGCGTCCTTTACAAGCGGCTTTATCTTTTCTATCGGTACTTTATCCTCTACCATTTTGCAGAGATGTTTTTCATGTCCAGGATGAGGTTGAGCTTTCGACAAAATTTACACCAAAACCATAAGAAAACACGCGAAATATAAAATTATCCTTAAGGCGCGATTCAGCCTTAGATTTGACCGTTAGGCTAATTAATTTAAAACGCCTAAAGAGAAAAAGGAGAAAGGAGGAATAATCATAAACTACAAAGAAAGACAGCAAATAATAGCAAAATCACCAATATCCTTCAGATATTTGAAAAGATTCAATATTGGTGCAGGCATTCTGCAACTGATAAACGGCATTGCTATTCTGTCGCTGACCTTTCTTTTAAAATGGCCAGTCGGACAAAAGATCTACACTTTCTATCTCCAATTCCAACACGTTAGTCCAACAAACCCCGCAATTACAGCGTTCCCAAACCCTCAAGTGCTCTTCACAATCAGTCATTTAGGGATTCTTCTAGCCGCTTTTCCATTAATCTCCGCGGTTGATCACTTCCTGGTCGCCTTCCCGAAAAACCAATCATACAATGAAAACCTAAAAAAAGGCATGAACCCCTACCGCTGGTTCGAATATGCGTTTTCTAGTTCAATAATGATCTGGGTTATCTCAACTTTCGTCGGAATCTGGGACTTCTGGTCCTTAGCAATGATATTTCTTCTGAATGCTTTGATGATAATGTTCGGCTACGAGATGGAGTTAATAAATCAGAAAACAGAGAAAACAAACTGGTCGGCATTCATTTTAGGCAGCATTTCAGGAGCTTTCCCATGGGTTGTGCTTTTCGCGTACTTTACCGGAGACATCATAGCCAGCGATAATAGTGTACCAAAATTCGTCTACGTCATATTCATCATATACCTGATACTTTTCATGAGCTTCGCAGTCAATATGGTTCTACAGTACAAAGGCGTCGGACGCTGGAAAGACTACCTGTATGGCGAAAGAGCATACATAATATTGAGCTTCGTCGCAAAAACGTTTCTGGTTTGGTTAGTGTTCGTAGGTTTATTCAGACCATTCTAACCACCTTTTTCTTTTTTTATAAACATACGCGCGCGTTTCCATAGTTTTTTATATCGAAAACAACAAACAAGCCAATAGGTTTCAAAAAATGCATTCCACGAGGTTGTTGAGGTTTTCTGTGGCTGTCCTATTCTTGGTTTCTGCAGTTTTTCATTTGGCTGTTGGGCTTTCCCTTTCTGCAACTGAGACTAGCGCTTCGACAATAGATATTGTGTTTGGAGTAATTTACCTCGTTATATGTATTGGCCTTTTTGTTGGCAAACGATTGTTCATTTATCTAGGCTTGATCTTTTCTCTAATAGACGGAATCGGTGGAACAGTAGTTCACATAGCTACTCATTCAATCAATCCGTTAATCGCTGCATTAATCGATTTTGTCATAATTCTATGCTGTAGCTATCTACTGCTTAAAAAAGATCCTGGCAAGACTTCTTGAAAGCAAGAAGCGCAGTTCGTATGTGCTGACAGAAGCGAGTGTTACTCCGTAGCATTTTTTTTAGCAATCCACTAAAAGAAAAACAGGTGTGGGATTCGAACCCTACGGGGCAAGATGGAGTCGGACCAATGCTATTTCCTAAAGATTTACGCGGTTGTTTTCTTAGACTTAATACGTTCCATAAATGTTGTTGAATAACCAAGATTCATCGTTGGGCATTCATCTACGCAGTGACCACAGCCGACGCATCGAATATCTTGAACACTCTTACCATTGATCGCTTTGCCTTTGATGTCAATGGACATTGGACAAGTCTCATTGCACTTGTTACATTGTACGCATTTTGTGTTGTTAGTAATTATTTTCTGACCACCTATTCTGGCAAATCCACTCAACACCGTTCCCAACGGACAATAGTAGCAGTAACCTCTACCAATGAAACCAATCCAGAAAAACAAAGACATCAATAACTCACCGAGAAGATATTTGAACGATTCAATTTTCGTTATGACGTCAATATTAGGCGTGACGGTTATTCCAAGTAGGTATATTGCCCAATATACGATAAAGAATAATACAATTCCAAGAAATACCCATCTAAGAATATTAAGAAATCGGAGTGTTCTGGGTTTAATTCTCCTTCGTTTTCCAATTAATGGAATTGCGGGGTCAAAAACTTCAGCGGCAAATCCGTTGAAAAGACAGATTGAAGAGCATTGGAATCGTCGTCCATAAAGTAGCGTTCCAATCAAAACTAAAAGGCTAATTGCAGTAAAGAAGGTTAAAGCTGACAAGATTCCATTGCTTCCCCATGAAGCTACAGTGCTTTGATAGAGCGCTGAGTTAGTGTCTAGTAATTGTAGCGGCGTGGTTGTCCAGGGAAGGGGCATAGCGTACAAGTAGAGGTCATAGTTGTTAACAAGCAAAGGAGTAATGACATGCACAGCTAAAGCCGCGATTATAAAACCAATAAGATTAGCTTTTCTCATGGCTATCCTTTTTGAGGAACCGATGATTTTTATGGTCAAAAATGAGCCGATTAATATAACGGCTGTCGTTATCCAGTTTTCGTAGATCAGCCAAACCCATGTGATAATCGAAGCAATGTTTTGAGGGGCTACCCTTGCATATCCATAGTTGGTTCCAGCTATTAGAATAGCTAGAATAATGTAAGTTCCAAGAATTATTTTTAATAATTTTAAGTAAATTGTGCTGTTTTTTTCCATCAGCAAGCGATTCCTGCGTCCTTATTTGTAAGGTCTAGTTATAAGCCTTTTCAGCCCCTTTACAATTTAACTGATTTCATGTTTTCCATAAATAGCTTGCAGCTCGCGTATAGGCTTTAATTCAAGGTTGGCAAGCCCAATTTTTCCGCCCACTCAAGATCCAGCTTTGCCTCAATAAGTTTCTTTTGTGCATTTTTACGTGAGCGAGTCACGTTTGGCGGGTCGGTGTTGATTTTGCGAGCAATCTTGTAATCACTCAAACCCTGCCCTGCAAGTTTTAGAATAATCCGATCTCTTTCTGTCAGGCTCATAACCTTCCAATTTTTCTAAACTGTTCCTAAATACGTTATTATCGCAATTATGATAACAAACTATTTCTGTCTTTTTCAGCAATTGTCCAGTGAATATTTGGGCGAGCGTTAGCTCCAAGCTATTCTTTGTTTCGCCCCCTTCACCCAAAAGTTGGGAGTGCGGTTTTCTAAAATGACACATAAACGAGGTAGAAGAAACCCTAAATCAGAAGAGATACGCAGCCAATGGCAGGCCGCACGAGATTTTGTTCAAGACCAAGCTTTCTTTGACAAGCTCAAGGGAGAGTCTGTTTGCCGCTCAACGCCAAACGACGTTGCTGATCACCTGGCGCAAACGTTTGGGCAACCGATTCCAGAAATAGTGCCAAATGTCGACTACGGATCTGTTCTTACTGATCCAAGAGGAGAAGGCGTCTTGCAGGTTCAGATCACTTGCCCATTGCTTGACAATTGAATGGTGAAGCTCTTGGAAAAAGAAGAAGAGGTCTGCCCCGACGCAAACAAGAACCCAACATGCCCTTACATAACTGCAATTCATACAAATACTGAACAAGTTAACCGAATAGAGAAAGCGCTAGTTGGCGAAGACATGCAATCTGGTTTAGTAGCCAAAGTTCACCAGCTCGAGGTCACCCAGAAAATCCTTGTCGCTCTTTGACGCCGACTTCGATTTCGTCTGCGATTTCGACGGACACAAACTATTCAGGAAGAGAAAATGATGAAAAAACTAAATCTCAATCTAAATCAAACCCCCGGCATCGCCAGGGCGAACCCCCAGTACTTTTATTTATATATGGTGCCGGGGGTGGGACTTGAACCCACGAAGGCCTGCGCCAGAGGATCTTAAGTCCTCCTCCATATCTTAGGCAATCAATTTTTTCTGGCCGCCTATTTAGACCTGGCTCGGATACCCCGGCACCAGCAACGTAACTGACAACATAGTACAGTTTAAGTTTTTTGCATCAGCTTGTGAGTATATTTTCTTTATTTGTTGCATGAAGGTGCCAACATAATATTATATTAAGAAGCATCAGTTGGCTTTTCTTGGCGTTTTGTCTAAAATTATGTTATGCTTATATGTGCGGGTTGTTGTATTTTGTTTTTGAGGAGACTGAATAAGATGCCCGCTATAGAAGTTGGCAGAATATGCGTAAAGCAAGCTGGTCGAGAGAACGGCAGAAAATGCGTCGTAATAGATGTGATGGATAAAAGTTTTGTTTTAGTAACTGGTCCAAAAAAGGTTACGGGAGTCAAGCGGAGACGAGTCAACATAAACCATGTTATGCCTCTTCAAGATAAGATTGAGGTTAAACGTGGCGCTTCAGACGAGGAAGTAGCTCAAGTTTTGGACGCTGCAGGTAAACTGCAAGAAATGACGCAAGCGGTTAAAACTGCATAGTTTAATCTTTAATTATCTCTATTCTATTTTTCTTACAACAGTTAGGAGAAAAACAGTCATATGCCTAGAACAATCCCCCCATGGGAAATTAAACGTGAACTGTTGACGAAAGCAGAGGACGCAACCAACCCAAAGTATGGGCATGTGCCCTCTGAAAGACCAGCCAAAGAGTACATCCAATACGGCACAATAAACCTTGACAAGCCAGCTGGTCCAACAAGCCACGAAGTTGCCGCATGGGTAAAAAAAATCATGCATTTAAACAGCATTGGCCACGGCGGGACTCTAGAGGCTTAAGCAGTAAGCCAGAGAAATCCCAAAGTGACCGGTATTTTACCCATCACCTTAGAGGACGCTACGAAGGTGGTTCAGGCGTTTCTCTACAGCGGCAAAGAATACGTTTGCGTGATGAAGCTTCATGGTGACGCTAAGGAAGAACAGATTAAGCCGGTTCTTTTGGAGTTTGAGGATGAAATTTATCAGCGTCCACCTTTGCGTTCTTCTGTTAAGCGGCAGCTTAGAACTAGACGCATTTACTACATTGACTATTTGGAAACTGATGGACGTAACGTTCTCTTCAAAGTTGGCTGCGAGGCTGGAACGTACATACGCAAACTCTGCTTTGACATCGGCGAAATCATAGGCGTCGGCGCCCACATGCAAGAACTGCGAAGGACACGCTCAGGACCCTTCACTGAAGACAGCGCTTTGAAAGTTACTTTGCATGATGTTGCGTACTGGTTTGGTGAGTGGGAGACGAAAAAAGATGAGGCGATTCTTCACAAATTTATCGTGCCCATGGAAGAGGCGTTAGCTTTGCTCCCGAAAATTGTGGTTCGTGATTCAGCTGTTGACGCGCTGTGTCATGGTGCAAACTTGACTGCTCCAGGCGTACTGCAGGTTACAAACGGCATCCAAAAAGGCTCTATTTTAGCGATTTACACGTTGAAAGGCGAAGCAGTAGCATTGGCAAAAGCGGTTGTCTCAACCGAGGAAATGTTAGATTTGAAACATGGTGCTGTTGCTTCTTTGGAGAGAGTGTTGATGCTCAGAGGCACTTACCCGAAGGTTTGGAAAAGCGGTAGCGAACATGAATCAGCCCAACCGTAGCACAGACCATTATTTTGTTGCTGAGCCCAAGTCAAAAGAGAGGTTCGGTTTAGTTCGAACCGTCCTATGCGGGAAGAACTTCGAGTTTTTGACGGCTTCAAGCGTTTTTTCGAAGAGACGAGTTGATCCAGGCACCAGGCTTTTAATCGAATCGATGGTTCTGCCCAAAAATGGCTGCGTTCTTGACATTGGCTGCGGTTATGGTGCCGTTGGAATAGTTGCAGCCGCTCTTAATCCGAAGCTCAACGTGATCATGACTGATGTGAACATGAGAGCGGTGCACTTAGCAAAAAAGAACGCTGAATTAAACAAGATAGCCAACGCCGAGGTGCGTTATGGTCACTTGTATGAGCCCGTGAAAGGTTTAGTGTTTAATTGTGTGCTTTCGAATCCGCCTGTTAGCGCAGGTATGGAAACGGTGAAAGCCATAGTGAAAGAAGCCGCAAAAGTCATGGCAGATAAAGCCACGTTCCAGATGGTTATTCGGTCTAAAATCGGCGCTAAAACGCTGCCTTGTCTTTTTAACGAAACCTTTGGGAACTGCACGGTTCTTGCAAGAGAAAGCGGATTTCGGGTGTTGTTGGGGCAGCGTTTTGTTGGTTAACCGAAGAATTTAGGCTTATTTTGTTGACTTCGTTGCGGTTTTTAACTAGCAGGAAGCCCCTGTCTTTTCAGGTTGTTTTTGGCAGACAAAAGGAGAATGTTTATCTGCCAAGAACTTATATGGACAAGCCCTCATATGGAGAAGTCTCTACATCGCACAAAAAGTGTCTAAATGGTGACATAAACGTGTCTGATAGTAACAAGAGAGAACGAATCACAATTCGACTTACGAAAAGGTATCTTGACCTTTTAAACATGTTAATCGAAAAAGGCGTGTACAACAGCCGCAACGAAGCCATCCGAGACGCACTAAGGATTCTTTATGAGTATCATGGGTTGAAGGTTTCGCCTGAGAAGAAGCATGCTTTTAATCAATCTAAAGCGACTGATGCTTCTAAAGAGCAAGATTGATCTTCAACATGCCCAAAAAGGGCTTATCCAGCAGGCTATCGCAGTATTCTGTATAAATTGACCAACGGGTATGCTATTTGCCTGGTCATTCAGGTAGCAAAAAGAGCCACAAATCATCACAGTAGCTAAAACTTAACAGACAAGAACTTAACTATAATGCAACCGTCCAGTTGCCGATATATTCTCGAAAAAGAAGACAACAATTCCAGCAATATTTCTTTTTTTAGCATATGGACAGGATCGGAACGTTGTTTTTATTTTTAGTTCCTCCTTTACTTTCAAAGGCTGCGGGAGAAGGAAATGATAAACCAAAAATTCTACAAAAATCACGATAGGAAAATGGCTGAAAAATGCAAAAAGGCACTCGAAAAATCTTACGGCACTGATATTCCATTGCCAAAATGTCTGCTTAAAAAAGCAAAGAAGCAAAAAGCTCGAACTTTTCTGGGGCGAAAAAATGTTCAAAAATAGATTACTTAAAACGCTGAAGCATTCTAAAAATGGGAATAAACCTGATGATGAAACGCTTCGAGCGATGATTAAAATCCAAGAGCACAAGAGACTCTCCAGCCAAGAATTTCTAAAAGTCTACGACGCAATCTGGCAGGAAGGCCCCAAAACAGCCTATAAAACACCAGATAAGTGGAGAAAATAAAACCCTAGACAAGCGGAGAAAAGGCGGAGACGCCCCTAACTATCGCTTATTTGGATACGGTTACTTCTTTGTCTGCTCTGCTTAGGTGTTTCTTTTCGTCACTGCGTTCAAAACGCAGGCAGAGAGAAAAAGATAGCCTGACCTATTCTTTTAAACTGCCACAAAAAGGTAATTTAGCCGCGCACCGTGACAGGGTTATCTGTTTCAATTTTTGACATATTGGTGCGCCCGAAATACACTTTAAATTTTGAGTTGAAACTGTGGGTATACGGACGCATCTGACGTGGGTACGGGGTGATAAAAGATGGCTAATAATAGTTCTGCCAAGATGTGGCTCGGAATGGTTGGTGCTGGCATAGTCTTCGGAGTCCTGCTTTGGTTGTTAATTTAATGATTGATTTAATTGCTGGTCGTTTTGGTTTTTAATCATGTTTCCTAACGGATGATGTTTATTTTCGGTGTTAAACCGCAAAATTGAAAAAGCCATGTGTACCATAAGACAGAGAAACAGCATAAGGCAGTGGTCAAAGTGAAATTTAACAAAACTGATGAAAAAGTCTATCAAACCTTAAAGACTGAAGGAAAAGAATTAACCCTCCAAGAGTTAACCGACAAAACAGGCGAACCCGCCAAAAAAGTCTTCAAATCATTGCGCAAACTCTTTGAGCACGAAATCATAGAAACCCAAGCCCGCAAATATAAACTCACAGGCAAAGACCCCAAAGCAGCCGGCAAAGGCGAAGAGGAACCAGAAAACCTCCCAGAATAAAATTTTGTGAAAAAGAGCCTCGAGCGGGCCTTGCTCCCGCGGCCTGCTGCTTACAAGGCAGCCGCTCTACTGGGCTGAGCTATCGAGGCACTCATCCAAAGACGCCCAGATTACACCAACACATAAAAACCTACCCAAATAAAAGTTACTCTAAATCATTACGCGCGCTGCCTTGTCCCGATATTACGTATTGAAGTAAGTGAGAGCGCGTGCGAAGCCTTCTAATCAGCACCACATGAATGGATCAAATTTACACGTATTTGTATGGCAATTGAAATTAGGGAATTGTGTTCCACGTTGCATTTGTGGGGATAGCAATGGCGTACCCTGTGTGTGTTGCTTGCATGTTTACGTATTCACCCGCCGTGTATTGTAGCATTTTAGAAGTAATCGTTATTGTCAATTGCTGATGTATCTGGGTAATGTTAGATACTCTATCGATTACCACTGTTTGACCTATGGAATACGTTGTCGGCGTTATGTAATCTGATACTGCGTACTTGCTACCCGTGGTACTAATTGCAGGTGATGCTAACGGCTCTAAACCTGTAGTGTTAAGGGTTATCCAATTTGAAATAATCGGCTCGCTTGCGTTTCCAGTTTGGATGCCTACTGATACGGACTCAATTTGTAACCCCGCGCGCGCGATCTCAGAACTGTTCCAATTCGCCTCAGAACTATTCCAATTCGGCATTGAAAAAAGGATGGTGCTGAGAGCTATTGGATATTTCGACGGCGCACTCGATGGAAAGATTGATTGCCAATTATATGCGATAACGATTGATGAAGCGACCGCACCAATTATTATGGCAGCAATCAGTATTTCCACGATTCTTGGGTGGTTTGTTCTTAACATTGCGAATACTCAATGTTGATTAGAGTTTACGCGGTCATAAGCGTTTCTACATTTTCTATAGAGCATATGTAAACTTTTCTTTGAATTAGGAGGCAGGTCTATTTTCTGAGCCTAACAAAAATATGTGGTTATAGACCGTGGCTGTTGATTACTCTACCAGAGTTAGCGTCGATAACCAGCATAATTTTGTTCCCTTTGTGGTCAAACTTTGCAACCCATACTGGAACATGAAGCAACTCCACATCTCCAGCATCACAATCAGTATGCATCGACTGTATCGTGTGATATTTCTCATGCGCCTTTTGTGATTGAAGCTGATCGACCAGCGTCTTTGCCTGGTTTTTAGCCGCGTCTTCGCTGATGTCTCCGTTGAGGATCTTAACACCTTTGGGTAACTTGGAAATGTCAAACAGTTCTCTGCCTTCGAGGTTAAACTGGTAGTCTCGCGGCTGATAATCCGTGAGAGCCTTTAGTGCAATCACAGGAAAATTATAGTTCGCATCCATCTGCTGGGCATTTCCTTTTCCTGCGCCTCCGCGTCCCATCCCCATTCCAAAAGCCATTATTCTTATCCGTTTCAACCCGAGAATACCTGCAAACGGGTTGCTTACTCCAAATTCTCCTTCAAAAGCGCGTCTGCCTCCTCTACCGCCCCGTCTTCCACCGCCTCCGCCACCCATCCCGCCGAGTATAACGCCCATGAGCGCGGCGGCTGTAGCGGTCTGTGCAACTTGTGCAGTTTGATTCGGAACGGTGATGCTTGTGCGAGCTGAGACGCTTACAATCCAGTAAGGCACGTACGTGAGGCTCATCTCCTCCTGCTTGGAATCTTGGAGACGGTGCCTGTTCAGAAGACCCTTATCCATCAAAGGCTTGATTATTGCATTTACCTGTTCAACGGTGGCAACTTTCAAAGTAAGCATTGTCTGCTTCTGTATGTTAGTCCAACCTTGACTTCCCAAAGTGACTCCGCTGCCACAATATTGGCAGGTTATGACCATCTCTCCAAACTTGGGTGCGATAGGTGCTCCACAACTAGGACACTTCAAAGATGCTACTCCTGAAGGCGCAAGAACAGGTCCAGCAGAAGTCGACGCCGTCTGCTTAGAAGCATTTACTGATGTGCTTTTTCCACATTTAGTGCAGAATGCTGCGTCGTCCGGGAGTTGAGCACCACAATTTTGACAATACAAGTTACTCACCAAATTTTTTTGTAAATAGTGTTTTAGGTTTCTCTTAAGTTTTCCCATGAAAATACTGATTTTACTATCTTCAAGAACCGAATATCTTAACAAGCCTGAACCAAAAAGCAAACCAAACAACGTTTCCGTAGATGGGAAGAGGGGTTACTATTTACAACTAAAACACGATGTAAAAAAAGACAAAGACAGACCGCAGACGTTTCGAGCTCTGATAAACAACAACGCAGAAGAGAAGAAAACTACAAAACTGTAACAGTACGCCATGCACAGGACAAACAAGACTACGCACACTCACACCGAAACTGTTCACGCAAATATCGCTCAAACACCATCAATGGACTCGACATCTCAGGCGATTGGTGGCCGCAGGCTGAGCTGATCGACCGAAGTCTTCCAGCTTACACCCCGGCTCCATCAA
>Ga0326728_10002161_pt1 | contig 66666 bp, 39 predicted proteins | sample MB3enrmetagenome_FD_207602 | JGI IMG/M metagenome (GOLD analysis project Ga0326728, IMG submission 207602) | Lab enriched peat soil microbial communities from McLean, Ithaca, NY, United States - MB31MN | ecosystem: Environmental > Terrestrial > Soil > Wetlands > Peat | place: USA: New York...
ACGTCCACCCTGCCCTTCGATCCGATCAACAGCGTCCCTACGGGGGTGAGCTTGATGACTCGCCGTCCAATGTGGATGAGCATCTTTCTCACCGGGTAAGTGCCAAGGTTCTCCTCGTAAAGGTCCACTTCCTTGTACTCGGTCCGAATCGAACCATCGTCTTTGTATTTCTTAAGAAACGACTCGATTTTCTTATAAAGTGAGTCCAAGTAAGCAATCCATTCACTGCGTTCCTTATCCCAGTCAATCTGTGACTGAGCGGCAGCAGAAGATTTCTCTCGCCTCACAAATTCGTCGAACTCCTTGCTAGTAACTCCAGGCATATGACGGTTGCTCCCTGCGGTCCTGCTGATCTTATATCCTGACTATGAGCATACGCACATTCAAAGCTACAAGCAAGCGCTGTCCCGATCGGGTCTGAGGCGCTATGGACCGCAATGCCCGCCACGAAATACACCGTTGATGGCTGGGGTTTCTGGAAATACGAGCGCGGTCCTGGCGACCGGGCGCGATTGAGCGAACTCCGCAAATAGCCCCGGCGGGTTGGATTAGCCCATTGTTTGGTTTGGATCGTGCCAACCTCCCTACACAGCAGGTTGATCCCACGGCTGGCTCGCCGTGGGCCACACGATATCACCCCTGTCGGGGCCGCAAAATGAGCCACCATGCAACGAAGAATTATTTAGCGAACTTCCAACTCGGGACACTACATCCTGCCGATTTCTCCACCCACCGCCGCGAAGGCCCGGACACCGCCGGGATCATCCCACTTCCCAGGTCACAGGTTTTTTCAGAATCTTGGCCACGCTCGGTGCTATGCTCATCCAGCCTCCGTTGGCCGGACTGCCGGTCAGAGGTGTTTTATCTGAAAGAAATAATCAATATGAACAATATGCAATTATCTATCGCTCTATCTAGTGTGCCGGAAAGGGGCCCTTATGAAACAATATTTTGCAGGCATCATGATAGCGTTATTGCTTGCCACGGCCGGCGCCACGGCTGGCCAACGAATGTACGAAGTAGGAACCGTTTATATTTTTCTTTCTTCGACGAGCGACGAACAGATCGTCCGCGACCTGGAAACCATCGCTGCGACCGGCATCGACGCGATCGAACTCTACCCGTCCTTTCTGCTGACGCCGGGAAACCCCCAGCCGGACTTTTCCAAGGCCGATCTCGTGCTGAAGACCTGCGAGCGCTTGGGCCTGCGCGTTATGCCCACGGTCTTCTGGAGCGGGCTGCTCCCGGACTACGCTGAGGCAAAATGGCCGGACCGGTTTTCGCCGATCATTGACGGCGTGGGTCGCGAGGCGAGACTCTCCTACGCTAACCCGGAAGTCATGCATCTGATCGACGACTACTCCATCCTCACCGTCCAACACTTTAAGGATTCCCCCTCGGTGATTGCCTATAACATCTGGGACGAACCCCACCTGGAGGGGTTCTCCTTGACTGCCGGTGAACGGCAAACGCCCGGCGGTGATCCTGACTTCGATCGATGGTTTGAGGAATGGGGACTTAAAAAATACGGAAGCTCCGGCGCCTGGTACCTTCAGTGGAATGACCCGCTGCTGAACCAGGAGTATGCGGGATTCGATCGCCCGCTGTTCTACTGGTACGCCTCCAGCCACATCCTGCAACATCTGAACGAACTGGTGAAGTCCATCGACCCGGTGCATCCCACCCGGACCCATGACGTGGGCAGTACGGTGACCAACGGGGGGTTGAGCATTTATGGGCAGGACGACTGGACGATGTCGAAATTCGTCGACGAATATGGACTGTCGTATTATCCCGATATTCCTGCGCGCAGCGTCGAGGACAATCCGCAAGAGCTCGCCCGTGAGAAGGCCCTGTGGGACACGCCCTGGACGACCAGCCTGGAGCTGACCTCGGCCCACGACGCGGCCGGGGCCAACGGCAAGCCCTTTGTGATGCCGGAAGTGCAGACGGGTCCCCAGAGCGGGTTTACCCGCTACGGCGACGAGCCGGGGGCCATTTTCGATTACAACCGGATTCATATGCTGGCCTGGCAAATGGCGGCACATGATGCCAAGGCGTTTTACTTCTGGAAGTGGCGCCCCCACATGGACGAGTGGCAGGCCTTCGGGCGTGGTCTCGTGGCTTCAGACGGCAGCATCACGCGCCGCGCCGTGGCCGCGGGGGACGCCGCCCGGGCGCTGAACTCCGACCCCGACCTTTTCCTAGAAAGTAAGCCGCTGGCTCCGCAGGTGGCCGTGGTCTACGACGTGGTGGGCGACCTGAAGGCCAAAGTGCAAGGGGGCGATTGGGATTCGTTCACCGCTCGAAATCTGATCGGAATCTACCATGTGTTGTGGAACGACCAGGTGCGTATCAACGTCCTCGATGGACGTCAAGTGACGGCCGAAAGCCTCAAGCCGTACAAGCTGGTCATTTTCCCCTTCTACTTGTGTCTCCGCAAGAATGTGGCGGAAGCTATTCAGACTTACGTGGCGGGTGGCGGCACAGTGCTGGCGGACGCCCGCTTCGGTATCATCAACGAACTCGACCGGGGTTATAAGGTGAATCCCGGGCTGGGCATGGAGAAGCTGTTCGGGGCACGGCGGCACGACCTTGTGGCCAGCCACACCACCTGGGAAATCCGCGTGACGCAGCCGACCGCGTTGCTGAACGGCGTTAGTCTGCCGAGCCACCTGGTGGGCCGGGTGTTTCGAGAAGAATTGCAACTCGAAAAAGGCAGTGAAGGGAAAGTCGCAGCGGTCTTCGAAAAATCCGGGACTCCCGCCGTGGTCGTTCGGCGCACGGGCCAAGGGCAGACCATTCTTCTGGGGTTCTCGCTGGGTATACCACTGCTGGAAAATCATGATCCCGGCGCCACCGCACTGCTGCGCGCCGTCCTGCAATCTGCCGGGGTGAAACCACCCATCCAGATTGCGGCCGCGGCCAACGCCGGACCCGTGGAAGCGGTGGTGCATTCCCGGGACCGTGAGGATGAACGGCTCGTCTACGTGCTGAATTGGGGCCACCGCGAGGAGAGGGTCACGGCGGAAATACCCTGGTCTGGGGATGCACCGTTACAAGGGAAAGACATGGTCTCAGGCCATGCCGTGCCGGTCGAGCACACGGGGAATCGTGTCGTCTTTAGCTTAACCCTTCCGCCGGATCATGCCGCGGCCGTGCATATCCAGCCCTAACCCGGATTTGAGAAAAACAGAGAGGAGTACAGAAAGGTGAAACGACGTGCGTTTTTCGGATTGACCGGAGCCGCGGCCGTGCAACTTGGGATCGCGGGGCCGGGTAATGCCCAGAGTGTGAGTGGACCGCCGAGGGATGCGACCTCACCTTCGGAATTGCGGCTCGCGGGCATGAGCCTTGTGGAGTTGCGCCAAAGGCTGCATGACCAGCTTTTCCAGGTGATTCTGCCCTTCTGGGACCAGCACGGAATCGACCACGAATATGGCGGCCTGATGTGCAGTCTGGATTACGACGGCAAGCTCCTCGATACCGGCAAGAACCTCTGGTTTCTGGGACGCGCCATCTGGGTTTACAGTTTTCTGTATAACCATTTTGGAAAGGACCCCCGGTTCCTGGAGGTGGCGAGAAAGACCAAGGAATTTGTATTTAAGTATGCGCTACAGAAAGACGGCTGGTGGGTGGAAGAGTTGTCACGGGAGGGCAAGGTGCTGCGGCCCTTCAGCGGCGACACGGAAGGAATGTACCACCTCGCCGAAGGCCTCGAGGAATACGCCACGGCCAGCGGCGACGGCCAGTCCCATGAAGCCGCCTTCGCCCTCCTGAAAAAGCTCTTTCAGGACTTCGACAGTCCGGCGTTTCGGTACCGGGGAGCGGACTTTCCCTATCTGTGGGGCAGCCAGCGCGCCGTGCGGCCCCAGGGGTTGTGGTTTCTGAATCTTCGCATCGCGACCCAGATGCTCGAGCGGGGGAACGATCCGGAAATCGCCGCCATCGCGGACCACTCTGTGGACGCGATCATGAATCGGCATTACAACCCCGACATCGGCCTGAATACCGAAATGCTGTACTCCGACTTCAGCCGGCCGCCAGAGGAGGCGAAGAAGTCGCGCTTTGGCCACTGTGTGGAAGCCCTGTGGATGGTCATGGAGGAAGCCAACCGCCGCCAGGATGGGGCGCTGTGGAAGACCTGCGCCGAGCGTATCCATCATCATCTCAATGTGGGTTGGGATTATATCTACGGAGGTCTTTCCCAGTGGATTAATGTGGATCACCCCACCTATCAATGGCCGGTGGAGACCCCGCCGGGGACCCACCAACAATTGCATTTCGTTGGTGAGTATGAATACATGAAGTGCCTATGGTGCCAAAATGAAGTGCTGGTCGCAACTCTGAACGTGTTTGAGCGAACCGGCGCGGAGTGGGCGGCGGAGTACTTTGGAATGGCCTACCGGATTGTCAACGAGAAGTTCTGGCAGAAGGAGCGCGGTTACCCCGCCGGATACATGCTTTTTGCCGACCGCCACATGACCGTGCAGCCGCGCGTCGGCCGCCAGGACAACTATCACCCCATCCGCCAGTTTATGTTGAATATCCTGACCCTGGATCGAATGATCCGGCACGGTGCAGGACCGGGCCGCCAGGCTCCCTCGTGATTTCCCGCCGCGATCGATGATCGCTTTGTCTGCTCAATCCCCTGGCGGGCCGATGGCCTTTTGGCTTTCGTCCACGATCTGGCCGTCGAAGAGGTGCACGGTCCGCTCCGCGAATTCGGCATAGCGGGGATCGTGCGTCACCATGCAGATGGTGGCGCCTTCGCGGTGCAGTTCGCGGAGCAATTCCATCACCGCCTCGCCGTTCTTCGAGTCCAGGTTTCCGGTGGGCTCATCCGCCAGCAGGATGGACGGCTTTCCCACCAGCGCCCGCGCCACCGCCACGCGCTGCTGCTGGCCGCCGGAAAGCTGCGCGGGATAGTGCCGCATGCGGTGCGACATGCCCACGCGCTCCAGCGCCTCTTGCACGCGCTCGCGGCGCTCCGCGCCCGGCATGCCCCGATAGGTCAGGGGCAATTCCACGTTTTCATAAACATTGAGATCGCCAATCAGGTTGAAGGCCTGAAAAATGAATCCAATCTCCCGGTTGCGGATGCGGGTTCGCTCGGAGATCGAGAGGTCTTCGACGGCGGCGCTGTTCAGCATGTACTTGCCGTCGGTCGGCGAATCGAGCAGGCCGAGAATGGAAAGTAAGGTGGACTTGCCACAGCCCGAGGGGCCGGAGATGGAAAGGTACTCGCCGCGCTGGATCTCGAGATAGATGCCGGACAGCGCGTGCGTCTCCACCTCGTCGGTGAAGAAGACCTTGGTGACGCCGTCCAAGTCGATGAGCGTCTGCCCCGACCCGTTGGACTTCGACTTCACCGTATCCGGCGCTTGATCTTTACTTTCTGGAATGGCTCCCATAACACTCTCCTTATTCTCATCATTCATGCCTCAACGCCACCATGGGATCGATTTTCGTCGCCCGCCGCGCGGGGATGTAGCAGGCGACGAGTGACACCAGGGATAGCAACGACGCCACCGCCGCATAGGTGAGGACGTCGGTAGCGGTGACGCCGTAAAGTACGCTTTGCAGATAACGCGTCAGCGCGAGTGACGCCGCGATGCCCACGGCCAAGCCGGCGGCGGTCAGCAGCAGACCCTGGCCCAGCACCAGCCGGAAAACGTTCGCTCGCTGCGCTCCGAGCGCCATGCGAATGGCAATCTCATGGGTGCGCTGGCGCGTCGTGTAAGCGATCACTCCGTAGATACCTACGGCCGCGAGAATCAGAGCGAGCAATCCAAAGGCGCCCGCGAAAGTCCCCGCGATCCGTTCGAAGATGCTCCCCATCTGCATGCTGGACTTTAGGCTCGTCACGCCGAACACCGGCAAATCGGCGTTGAGGTCATGGATCGTTCTTTCCACCGCCGCGGCGTAAGCCTGCGGATTGCCCGAAACCCGCGCGTGAATGATCACCGGATCCATGTAATCCTGGAACAGAGGCAGAAAAACCGCCGGCTGCGGAGCATAAATCAGGCGGCGGTACTTTCCGTTGCGAGCCACGCCCACCACCGTATGCCACTCGCCCCAGACTTGGATCCTCTTGCCGAGCGGGTCCTCGCGCGGCCAGTAACGGTCGCAGAATTCCTGATTGACAATGGCTACCGGCTGCACTTTATCCCCATCCTGCGCGGTAAATTCACGCCCGGCGATGATGGGAGTCCGCATGGTCCGAAAGTAATTCGGACCGACGTTGGCACGGTCGATTTCCATCGATTCGCCGCGCTGGGGAACGTAACCATCGACTTGGACAATGTCCGAGTGAATGGTGAAGTTAAGCGGGGAGAAATCCGCCAGGGTCACCGACTCAGCCCCCGGCAGGGCTTCCAGTTTCGAGAGCACCTGGCGGTGGAAGGCGATGCCTTGGGCATCCGATTGGCCAAGGGGCGCCAGCTCATAGTAAGCCAACAAAACATGGTTGGGGTCGAAGCCCGGATCCTGGCGCTGGGCGTTCTGCAAGGTACGAATGAACAGACCGGCCGAGATCAGCAGGAGCAGCGAGAGGGAGATTTGCGCCACGACCAGCGCGCTCGAGAGCCGCAACTTCTGGGGTCCGCCCGAAATCGTGCCGGCTTCCTCCTTCAGCACCGCGATGGGAGCCAGGCCGGATGCGCGCAGCCCCGGGAGGATCCCGAAAATGCTGGCGGTAAGAATCGAGAGGGCCATCGTCGCCAGGAACACGGTGCGGTCGGCGTGCCCATTGAGCGTGAGCGGCAAGTTCGCAAGGGGGGGAAAGAAATCCGCAAACGTCCCGGCCGTCCAAGTGGTGAGCACCATCGCGACTGCGCCACCCGCCAGGGCGAGCAAGAGGCTTTCAACCAGCAGTTGACGCACCAGCCGCCAGCGGCTGGCGCCCATGGCCATGCGCAGGGCAACCTCGCGCCGCCGCGCGACCGAGCGCACCAGCAGAAGATTCGCCACATTGGCGCAGGCGAGCAAAAGCAACACCGCCGCCAGCGCCAGCAGCATGAGCAGGCTCTTGTACATGTAGACGTTGGGGCCAAAGGGCGAGCGCCAGAGCGGGTCCAGCGTAATCTGATTGGGGCCGCGATGCGAGTCGGGAAACTGCTCGACGATGCGCTGCATCTGGAGGTTGAGTTCCTCCTCGGCTTGCCGGCGGTCCACCCCGGGCTTGAGCCGACCGACCGCGTTGAGCCAGAAATTGTCGCGTTCGCGAAGGTCCTCTGCCCGATGAACCAGGGAAACCCAAAGGTCTAAGCGTATCCCGGTCGAACATCCCTGGAATTCCCGAGGGGCAACTCCCACAATCGTGCACAAAATCCGGTTGAGCTGGACGGTCTTGCCAATAATGGAGGGGTCGGCGCCGAAGTGGCTCTGCCACAGGCCATATCCAATCACCACCGACGGCGTACCTCCAGGCTTTTCTTCTTCCCCCGGCAGGAGGCCGCGACCGAGGACGGGTTTCACCCCCAGCACCTCGAAATAGTTCGCGGAGACCATGTCCGCGTAAATGCGCTCCGGCTTGCTGGTGCCGGTGATGGACACGAAATCCTCGTGGTGCGCCGCGAGGCCCGACAAACTCCGGGTCCTCGCGCGTAGGTCCACGTAGTCAAGGTAAGAGAACGGCGGACTGGGGTGTTCGGTCCGCTCCCCCCGCATGACGGAAACCAGGTCGCTAGTGTGGGGTTGGCCGGGAATGGGGTTAAGGAGCGTGGAGTTGATCCAACTGAAGATGGTGCTGTTGGCCCCAATGCCCAGCGCCAGGGTGAGGACGGCGATCGCCGTGAAGCCGGGATTCTTCGCCAGCATCCGCAAGCCGAACTTTAGATCCTGGAACAACGCATTCATTCGTCTACCTCAAATCGGTTCATCGGGCCATCGGGTCATCGGGTCATTGAAAACCGAAACTCGAAACTTGAGAATCGAAAATCGGTCGCCGGCTCGCATGGTGCGTCATCGAGTTTCAAATTTCGAGTTCCGTTTCCATTGCATTCACGCGTTCTTCCAATGAACCGATGAGCCGATGACCCGATGGCTCGATTCCCTCACTCATACCTCAACGCCACCATGGGATCGACCTTGGTCGCCCGACGGGCCGGAACGTAGCAGGCGAGGAGGGCCACGGCGGCCAACAACAGCGAAATGATCAGGAAGGTCAGCGGGTCAGTGGGCTTGATGCCATAAAGCAATGAGGAGAGCACGCGCGTGCCTGCTACTGCGCCGGCGAGTCCAAGCGCCAATCCCACACTTGTTAACCGCATACCGTACCAAAGCACATCTCGCAAGACCTGTGCGGGCGTGGCGCCCAGTGCCATGCGGATGCCGATGTGGCACGTGCGCTGTGCCACCACGTACGAGAGGACTCCGTAAATTCCGACCGATGCCAGCAAGAGCGCGATAGCTGCGAAAACTGCGAGCAGAAACGTGTCGAAGTGCGATTCTTCGAGGGTACCGGAAACCTTCTGCCGTTCGGTCGAAAGCTGGTAGATTGGCACGCCGGGAGCAACCGACGCCACTATAGTTCTCAGCTCGCCGGCTGGAAACCTGCCATCGCTTGTGCGAACCATCAAATCCATCGTACGCCCGATCCAATCCCACGCGGCCGGTGGCATCTGCGCCATCGGAAGATAGAACTCCGGCTGTACTTGGCGGTCGAGGCCCCAGGCACGCACGTCTCCGACAACCCCGACCACTTCATGCCATATGGGATCCATGCGGCCTTTGGGTCCCTCTTCACAGCACGCGAAGCGCTTCCCGATGGGGTTTTCATGAGGCCACGCCGTGCGCGCAAGAGTTTCGTTGACAATCGTAACCAGAGTTTTGTCGCGCGTGTCCTGCGCAGTGAATTCGCGCCCGGCCCTTAACGGTATGCGTGCAGTCGAGAGATAACCGGGGGAGACGATTTGCAGTTGCGCGATGATGGCGTTTGCCGGGTCGAGCGCCTTGTCTTCGGGAATCAGGCCATTATTACTGCCACCTCCCGCCAGGGGAGCGCGAGAAACTAAGGCGGCCGACTGCGCACCGGGCAAGGCTTCCGCCGCTGTGATCATGCGCTCAAAGGTCTGCCTCGCCACAGTTGGATCGTGGTAGCCGATGTAGGGGAGCCCGACTCGCCCGACAATGAGGTTCGAGGTGTCGAAGCCGGGATCGAGGTGCGACACAAGCAGAGCGCTTCGGATAAGTAGCCCCGCCCCTGCCATCAATATCAGCGCCAGCGCAACTTCCCCGGCCACGAGCATGCTTCGAACGCGATCACGACTACCGCTGGAGGCGGCGCCTCTTTCTTGGAAGGCTTCGCTCAACCGTGTGGAAGCTGACCGCAGTGCGGCAGCGAGTCCAAAGAAGAAGATCGAGAACAGGGTAACTCCACACGCAAACCCCAGCGTCGTTGCGTCCACGCTCGCCTGTGCCAGCCGGGGAACCGTGGCGGGTCCATTCGCGACGACCCAAGACACACTCCAATACGCCAGCAAAATGCCGACAGCTCCGCTGGCGATTCCAAGCACAACGTTTTCCGCCAAAAGCTGCCTCACAATGCGTTGCGGCGAGGCTCCCAACGCCGCCCGCACGGCCATTTCCTTCTGCCGCGTGCGCGCGCGGGCCAGTTGCAAATTTGCAATGTTCGCGCACGCAATCAGTAGCACGAAGCCGACGGCGCCGAGCATCATCCATAGTACCGACCGCTGATCGCCCAGCAGGGCCGTGGTAAGAGGCATCAGGCGAAAGCCGTGGTCTTTGTTATCGATGGGATATTGCTGTTGCAGCCTCAGCGCGATCACATTGAGTTCCGACTGCGCCTGCGCAAGTGATACACCGGGCTTGAGCCGACCCATCACGTCCAGATAGTGCATGTCGCGACCGGCAATTTGCTGCGCCGTGAATCCCTCCGGAATCCAAACATCGTCGGCTTTAAGCAGCGGATCGAAGGTTTTCGGCATGATCCCAACCACTGTGTATGACACGCCGTTTATTCGTATCGACTGGCCTATAAGACCGGGATCTGCGTGGAGCCGTGTCCGCCACAGCCGCTCGCTGATGACTACCACTTGTCCATGTCCCGGCATATCCTCATCAGCGGTGAAGACACGCCCGGCGATCGGTTGAATCCCGAAAGTCGCAAAGCAATCCTTGGTGGCAAGTTCGCCTTGCACCCGCTCGGGGGCTTCCGCTGTCGCCAGGTTGAAATTGGCGCCGTTTGACGCGTAAAGCTTGGTAAACGATTTGCTTTGACGCTGGATATCGTCGAAGTTCCCAGCCGACATACCAGAGACCATGCGTGGCCACTCTTCCTGTATGTATGCCACGCGAGAAGGGTCTTCCATGACGAGTGGCTTCAGTAGGACGGCATTGACGACGCTGAAAATGGCCGTGTTGGCCCCAATGCCGAGAGCAAGGGTCAGCACCGCCACGGTGGTGAACCCCGGGTTCTTCGCCAGCATGCGGAGGCCAAACTTTAGGTCTTGAAGTAACGTGCTCATTACTGGATCTCCGAAAGAGAATGAGCAAGGAGCGGACCATTGTTTCGTAGTGCCCAACTATAAGCAATCAAAGGAGTTATTTATGCGCCGGGGACTTTGTCTGCCGGGGCAGTGTTCGTTTGTGGGACGAGCCTCGGCGAAAATGAACATTTTTGTAGGTACTGTCCTAATTTGGGGATTAGCTTACCCGGCTCACCCCTAGCGGGTAGAGGATGAAAAGGGTTGGGCAACACCTTCCCAACCTGTCATCCTGAACCCCGACGTACTTCATCGGGGTGAAGGACCTCCGTAGTTCGCTGCGCTCACGTACTCTCTGATAATGCCGGGGTCCTTCGCCCAAAGGACGGGCTCAGGATGACAGCATGCGCTTTCGGCTCTGCGATCAGATGAGGTGGATGATTGAAGTAAGTCATTCCCCTAATTTGGGCATAGCGCCGCCATCTTGGCGGCTCAATGCCGGCTGGAAGTACCAGTACTTATAAAAACGTCTCGGCCCTGGCGGGGCCGAACCGTTCGACCCCTTCAGGGTCGGTAAAACCCGTAGACGCGATCCGTGGGCGGCGGGCACAAATAACGTGCCCTGGCCCACGGCTACTCAAGGTCCACCCCTGCGGGGTTGAGACACCGCTACGAAAAGCCGTCACGGCTTTTCGCACTCCTCGATGTCGAGGGGCTTGTGAGCGGCGGCACTCTGTTTCCGTACTTCGATCCGATCGCGGGCTTCCTTCACAAAAAGTTTAAAGCGGCGTGCTAATTCCCGGATTCGCTTCGATTGGCGCAGTTCAATCGCCTCAGTGGGGATCAATTCCGTGCCCACCCCGATCGCCGTGGCGCCTGCCAGCATGAAGTTCGCGGCCGTTTGTTGATTCACACCTCCCGCGGCGATCAAGGGAATCTGCGGCAGCGACGTTTTCAGCCACTTGATGTAGCGGTCTCCGCCCACCCCCGCGCACGGAAAGACCTTGACGAAGTCTGAACCCACCCTCCAGGCCGTGACCACCTCCGTGGGGGTTAAGGCCCCGGGCAGAACCGCCAGGTTTTCCTTGACCGCGAATTCGACAATCGTGAAGTCAAATCCCGGGCTGGTTAAGAAGCCTGCCCCCGCCCCCGCGCACTGGCGCGCCGTGTCGGCGTCGAGCACGGTACCGGCGCCGACCAGCAGTTTGGGGTGGTAGCGAACGAGGTGGGAAATCAAATCCACCGCTCCGGGTACGGTCAGAGTGATTTCCACGATCGGTATTCCCCCCTGCATAATAGCTTCGGCGGCGAAGTGCGCATCTTCGGCCGAAGACACCCGAATCGCCGGGATGATTCCGATATCCCTAATCAGGGCGCAGACTTCGTTTTTGTTCATGGGTCATGGTCCTATCCGCAGATTGCACAGATTTCCTAGTGTCGCCTAACACCTACTGAGATTTGCAAAATATAGTGACCATTACCTGCGTAGCGCGGGCATCTTGCCCGCTGTCTCGGGAGCGTCCCGCTCCCGCCCAGCGCGCCGGCAGGATGCCCACGCCACAGCGGGCGAAACGCCCGCGCTACGAAAACAGTTCGTCACTATATTGTGCAATTCTCAGTAACTATTGTAGGGGTACGGCTTGCCGTACCCTCTTCATTTTTATGGCACAACCGAAACAAGCGGGTACGGCAAGCCGTACCCCTACCACCCGGCCTTTAATGTTCCTCCACTTCCGGCACAGGAAGTTGGTCACCCGGGTGCGCGAACCACGCGTAGCGCCCACCTTTAGGTCGGCACTACGTAGCGCGGGCATCCTGCCCGCTGTCTCGGGAGCGTCCCGCTCCCGCCCAGCGCGCCGGCAGGATGCCCACGCCACAGCGGGCGAGACGCCCGCGCTACGAAAACAGTTCATCACTATATTGTGCAATTCTCAGTAACTATTTTAGGGGTGCGGCTTGCCGTACCCTCTTCTTTTTTATCGCACCACCGAACCAAGAGGGTACGGCATGCCGTACCCCTACAACCCGGCCTTTAATGTTCCTCCACTTCCGGCACAGGAAGTTGGTCACCCGGGTGCGCGAACCACGCGTAGCGCCCACCTTTAGGTCGGCACTGCGTAGCGCGGGCATCTTGCCCGCTGTCGTAGGGGCACGCCATGGCGTGCCCGTACAGCCCCGCGCGGGCAGGATGCCCACGCCACAGCGGGCGAGACGCCCGCGCTACGAAAACAGTTCGTCACTATATTGTGCAACCCTCAGGAACTATTGTAGGGGTACGGCTTGCCGTACCCTCTTCTTTTTTATCGCACCACCGAACCAAGAGGGTACGGCAAGCCGTACCCCTGCCACCCGGCCATTAATGTTCCTCCACTTCCGGCACGGGAAGTTGGTCACCCGGGTGCGCGAACCACGCGTAGAGAGTAGGCAAGAGAAAAATGCTCAGCAATAGGTCAGAAATCAGCCCTCCCACGATCACGATTGCAAAGGGACGCTGCGAGTCTGATCCTATACCATGGGACACGGCGGCGGGCAGCAGACCCAAGGTTGCCACCAGCATCGTCATCATGATGGGGCGCAGTCTCAGCACCGCGCCTTCCACCGCCGCGTCTTCGATCGAGTATCCTCGCGCCCGAAGCTGATTGATGTATTCCAGCATGATGACGCCGGTTTGCACCGACACACCAAAAAGTGCCAGAAAGCCCACCCCCGACGAAACACTGAAGTTGGTATGGGTGATCAGCAAGGCCAGCAGGCCGCCGATGCGAGCCATGGCCACGTTGGTAAGAATGAGGAGCGCCCATTTCATCGATTTGAACATCGTGTACAAGATAATATAAATCAGCAGGATGGTAATCGGCAGTATGGTCAAGAGGCGCTTCTCGGAGCGCTTTTCGCTCTCATATTCGCCCGCCCAGTCCAGGGTATATCCGGACGGCAACTTAACCGCGGTGTTGACCTTGCGGATCGCTTCTTCCACGGTGCTGCCCAAGTCCCGGCCGCGCACGCTGTACTTGACCGCGATGTAGCGGGAATTCGCCTCGCGATAGATTTCCGAACCTCCGTCCGACACCTGGACTTTCGTCAGTTGGGCGAGCGAGACACGCTCGCCGGTGGGCGCCAACAAACGAATCTTCGCGATTGCCTCCTTGGTATCGCGATATTCCGGCAAGTAGCGCAGGACGAGATCGTAGCGCTGTTCTCCGATCAGCACCTGCGTGAGCGCATTGCCCCCCACCGCCGTCTGAATGGCATCCTGCACATCGGAAACATTGATGCCATAGCGAGAGGCCTGGTCGCGGTCGACCGTGAAGTTGAGGTTGGGTTGCCCGATGACGCGAAACAGGCCCAGGTCCTCTACCCCTCGAACCCCGCGCATGACCGCGACGATCTCATCACCCTTAGCTTCCAGGGTTCTAAGGTCGTCGCCGTAGATCTTCACCGCGAGCGCGCCCTTGACACCGCTCACCGCTTCTTCCAGATTGTCGGAGATAGGTTGGGAGAAGTTCCAGATGACGCCCGGGATCTTCTCCAATTCGCGGTCCATGGCCGCGATCAAACGCTCTTTGTTCTGATGGAAGACGGGCCGCCATTTATCTTTGGGCAAAAGGTCGACGAAGTATTCGGTATTAAAGAAACCGGTGGTGTCCGTGCCGTCGTCCGGCCGCCCCACCTGGTCCACCACCTGCGGCACTTCCGGAAATGAGCAGAGCACCTGCCGGGCCCGGTCCGCGATGCTTGCGCCCTCGCTTGGCCCGGTGCTGGGAGCCAAGGTGCCGCGCACCCAGATGGCCCCTTCATCGAGGTGGGGTAGAAATTCCGAACCGATCACGCCGCTGAAAGCTAAGTAAATCGACATTAATAATGAAACGACGGCCACTCCGACCGTCAGCCAGCGATTGCGAACGGCCCAGGCGACGCTCTTTCTATAGTGGGTCGTCAGAAATTCCATCAGCGGGTTCTGCCATTGCTTGGCGCCCTTTCGGAACAGAAGGCTGGCCAGAGCCGGCGCCACCAGCATGGAGAAGATCAGGGCGCCAAGCAAGGCGAAAGCCACGGTCCAGGCCATGGGCTTAAAAAGTTTCCCTTCCACTCGTTGCAGAGTGAAGATGGGAAGATAGGCGGTAATGATGATGGCAATGGCGTAGAAGACGGGCCGTTGGACTTCATGGGCGGCCACGCGGACCTGCTCCAGCACCGTGCGCTCGCCCGCGTCCCTCCGATTCAAGTGACGGACGATGTTTTCGACCATCACCACGGCGCCATCCACCACCATGCCAAAGTCCAACGCCCCCAAGGAAAGCAGGTTTGCCGAGATGTGCCGCAGATCCAGGCAGATCGAGGCAAAAAGGAGGGCAAAGGGTATGGTCAAGGCAACGATAAAGGCGCCGCGGGCGTTGCCAAGGAATATAAAGAGTATCACCACCACCAGGATCATCCCTTCCGCAAGGTTGTGCAAAACGGTGTGGGTGGTGTAGTGAACCAGATCATCGCGATCGAGGTAAGGAACAATTTTCACGCCCGGCGGCAGGATCTGATCGTTTAGGCGCTCGACCATAGCGTGAATCGCGTCGAGGGTGGTGGCGGTGTCGGCGCCTTTGCGCAGAAACACGATGCCTTCCACGACATCGTTATCATCGACGACGACGCCATCGGCCCGATGAATCGCTTTGCCAATCTGACCGAGGCGAATCTTCGGTCCCTGCCTGACCACCGCAATGTCTTTCATGCGCAGGGCCGTACCGTTCTGCGTCTTGATGACGGTCTTTTCGATGTCTTTCGCATTCGTGACCAGACCCACGGCCCGGACGTTGATCTGCTGCGCGCCTTGTTCGATGAAGCTTCCACCCGCATTGGCATTGGCGTTGGTGAGCTGCTGCTCAATCTGCGCAAGGCTCAAACCGTAGGAGACCAACTTGTCAGGGTCGACGCGAACCTGGTATTCACGCGTAATTCCGCCGAAGGAGGAATCGTCCACGACATCGTGCACGGACTTGATGTACTTGCTGATCACCCAATCCTGAATCGTCTTGAGCTCCATGACGTCATACGCCGGGTTTGTGCTTCTTAACGTGTACCAATAGATCGACCCGATCGGGCTGAAATCAGGACCAATCTGGGCGGAAACATTGGGTGGGAGGGTGACCATCGAAATGCGCTCCAACACTTTCTGGCGGTCCCAGTCGTTGTCGGAATCGTCATCAAAAATCAAATTCACGACCGATAGTCCTGCAAGTGAAGCAGACCGCACATGTTGAAGATGCGGGATGCCGTTCATCTGAATTTCCAGCGGTATGGTGACCTGTTGCTCAACCTCTTCGGCGGCCCGGCCCGGCCACTGGGTAATCACTTGCACCCAGGTATTCGCGACGTCGGGATAAGCTTCTACGGGCAGCCTCTTAAAAGCGATGATTCCCAGGATGAAAAGCAGGGAGGCGGCACTCAACACCACGAAGCGGTTGTTTAAAGCGGAATCGACGAGAGAGCGAATCATTACTGTTCCACCGTAATCTGGAACTCGAGCGCGTTGGCAACCACTGGTTGGCCGGGGTTAATCCCGGAAACAACTTCCTGCATGCTACCGGGAAGCATATCGCCACCCACCACTTCCACTCGGCGGAATTGTTTGCCCTGGAGGGGCACGTAGACAAATTCGCGGTCGTGCAGATGCAGGATGGCAGAAGCGGGGACGGCCGCGTGAGTCTCCTTCTGCTGCCCGTGAAAGGTGGCGGTCACAAACATGCCAGGACGCATCAGGCCGGGATTGCGCACTTCGATGCGCACCTTGGCAGTGCGGATATTGGGATCGAGAATGGGACCAACGTTGCTGATAACTCCGGTGAATACCCGATCGGGATAAGCGTTCAGGCGGATCTCGGCGTTCTCACCGAGATGCACATTGGCGAGATCGTTTTCATAGACGTCGCACAGAATCCAGACATACGCGAGGTCGGAGATGGTGAACGGATTGGGTGAGGCCAACCCCTGCACACCCGACCCGGCCGTAACCTGCTGATCGGTGATCACGCCCGAGACGGGAGCGCGCACGTCGATGATCGCCGAAGGTTTGGCGGGGTCGGCCCCGAGGACATGCAGGTGATCGAGCGCGGTTTCAACCGTGACCTTGGCCTTGGCTTCGGCGTCCTCGGCAATTTGCAGATCATTTAACGCGATCGCGCCGTGGTCGTAGAGGAGTTTCGAGCGGGTGAGTTGCGCCTCCGCTAAAGTTTCATCCGCCGCCGCCTGCCGGTAATCCGAAAATGCCTGCGAAATATCCTGGCTTTGCACACGCATCAGGAGCTGCCCTTTACTTACCGTGTCACCCAGGCGGGCGCGAATCTCCACCACCCGTCCGGAGGCGAGGGAAATCACGGGAACGGTTCTGGCGACGTCCGGCGTGACCGTGCCGGTAACCTTCAGCTCGGACCGGGCCAGGTGCTCGACCGCCGTCGCCAAAGGGAACGGGCCGGGATCGGCCACCTCGAACACATCGCGATTCTTTACCTGTTCGACCTTCAAGGGGGGCGGCGCTTCGGCTTGTGGATCACTTCTGCCCCCCTTGCAGGCCGCTCCATACAAGCCCAGCGCCGACAGTAACCCCCAGGCGGCAAGTCCCCTACAGTTCATGGGTTGACCTCACGTCCAACAGCGAGATTCAGTGGGTTGGCTCGTTCCAGGTAAGACTGAAAAACTACCTCGATACCACTGCGTCCCTTGCATATCCCCCGAAATTCCTATTGTCCATCATCGGCCCGACCGATAACTTACACCGGTCCGCCGCTGAACGCAATCGTCCCTAGTTCCGTATAGATTTTGCCACCAGGGAATGGACTTGCGACTCCAAGGGACTGGCCGGCGAAAAGCCCTTTTGCAAATAGACGACAAACCCATCGGGATCAATAACCAGGGTCAGTGGGAGGGTGCCGGCCATGTCGTAAGCTTTTAGAACTGGGCTCAAAAGATCTCCCGTGACCAATATGGGGTAGGAAAGAGGCCGAATTTTTAGGAAGTGCTGCAATTCTTCGGGATCGTCGCCGACGTCCAAAGCAAGAATGGTGAGCCGGTCCCCGAGTTCCCTCTGCAATTTGTCAAAGAGGTCAGCTTCAGCGATGCAGAGATGGCACCAAGTGCCCCAAAATGTGACCAGCACGGGTTTGCCGCGAAAGCTATTGAGCGCCACGGTCCTGCCCTGGAGGTCGGGCAAAGAGAAGTCTGGGGCTCGCTCACCGCGGATGTGTAGCGGAAAAGGGATTTTAGGGGCTACCGGAGACTTGGCGGACTGCTCCAAGTAAATTGGCTTCAAGACGATATCAACCTCATGACTTCCCCGCCGGACACGGAGATGCTCGTCCGATTCGCGGGGAGTGGACAAAAGGTCCGCAAGTTGGTCCAACTTCATTTCCGCCACGGCCCTGCCGCCCACGGCGAGAATTTCATCATCGACCTTCAATCCGGCACGATCCGTCGGACTTCCGGACACAATGTCAGTGACGAGAATCCTCTCGGTGTCTTCCACGGACCGGAAAGTGGCGCCCAAGGCCGACCTCTCCCGCGAGCTGCCGTCCGCACCGCGAGCCAGCGACCGGAAGAAAATCTCTTTCTCCTGCCCTCCCCTCTCGACCACCACTCCGAGATATCGGAACTGCGCGTATTCGAGCAGAGCCACGATGGAAATCGGCCCAATCTGGGCAACCCCCTGCCCGCCGACGCTCAGGATTAGGTCGCCTATTTCCAAAGGGGAGTTGGTAAGGCGTGAATCATTCTCTACCTTCCATCCTCGATCATTCTCCAGGAGTTCGATCCCGGCGTAGGTGACTTCCACCTTGGTTTCCTGCGCATGCGCTCCAAGGCAGAGCACGAGGGTGGAGAGCAGGCAAATTAGAAGTGACCGTTTTCCGTAGCCCATGAATGATCGCCTCGGACGATTTTAGCACAGACGTCCGCAGGCCGTTCAGCGTGCGGCGTCGGGGAGTATACGCAGAATGGTATCGTCCCCGGAGGGTTGGGAGGTAGCGCCAACTTGCTTCTGCTGTGCTAACACTTCAGCGGCCCGCGAGGGATTCCCGGTTTCTGAATAGAGTTGGGCGAGTTCCGTGTAGGCATCCGCATAACCAGGCTTGAGCTCAATCACCGTGTTCAGATCGGCAATCGCCTTTTCCTTTTCACCCCGAGCTTGGAGCGATTTGGCCCGCCAAAAATAACCCTCCGCATCCTTGGGATTCCCGCGCAAGGCGAAATCAAACTGCTCGCTGGCTAAAGCCGCCTTCCCGCTGTCGTAAAGAGCGATGCCGAGTTCGCGATGGAACAAGGGGTCCTCAGGAATCAAATCGACAGCTCTCGCGAAATCAATTCTGGCGCCCTCAAAATGCTTTTCCTTGAGCTTCGCAAGTCCCCGCAACATGTAAGCAGGCGCATACTTTGGGTCGAGTTGCAGGACCCCCTGGCAGGCGACTTCGGCTTGTCCAAACTTCCCCAGAAAGTAATAACTCACGGCCATCCCATAAGGAACCCATGGCGCCTGGGGCAAGATGGAGCGAGCCTTGGTGAGGGTGCTGAGGGCAGCCTCAAAATTGCCCTGGAGGTTTTGTAACCAGGCGTAAGCCGCCAGGCACTCGGGGTCACGGGGTTTATCATTGAGGGCGATGCGCAAATCGTCGGCGGCGGAATTCAGGTCACCCATTAGCGCCCGGGTCTCCCCCATCAGCAGCAGCCGCTCCGGGCTTTTCCGGTCGGCAGGAGCCATGCCCTGGAGAACGGCCAGGGCCTCGGCGGGTTCCCCCGCCATCAAGCTCGCCTTGGCCAGCAGCAGAGCCACTTCCGGATCATTGGGCATCAACTCGTTGGCGTCTTCCAGCAACTCCCGCGCTCTTTGCACTACCCGATAGCGGAGGCAAATGGTCGCCAGCGTCACGTCCAAACGCGCGTCGTCGGGAAAATCCTGCACGGCGTTCTGGGTGGAAGCAACGGCTTTCGGGGAATCGCCCGCGGCAAATTGGGCGCTCACCAGAAGCGCCCAGAAACGTGACTCGTGGGGCGTCTGTTCCAGCGCTTTCTCCATCGCCGCTGCCGCCTCGCGCGGGTGACCTGAAGACAGCAGCGCCACGCCCAACCCGTAGCGGGCGGCAAGGTATTTGGGGTCCAGATCGATAGCTTGTTGGAACGTCGTTTTGGCGGCATCGACCCGGTGCGCCTGCATTTCCAGGATACCCAGATTATAATGGGCGCTGGCGGTGTTGTTCCCCAGTTGAATGGATTTCTGGAGGTGCACGATGGCAGGGTCCACTTGACCGTCCGCCGCTTCCACCGTCGCCAGATAGTTGTAATTTTCGGCGGAAGGCTCGCGCTGAACTAGCTGAAGAAAGGCTTGCCGGGCGGCCGCAAAGTCCTGGGCTTGCATGGCCTGCATCGCGCGCTGCCGAAGGTCATTGTTGGTTTCAGCCCAAGCCAGCTTGCCGGGGAGGAGAACAACGGAAAAGGCCAAGAGAAAAAGCACCATGCTTGCCCTTGCCGATCTCATTGGGAACCCCGTCCGCCTCTCAGACGGAGGGCTAGTTCGCGCAGCGCCGCGAGGTCAGGAAGATTGAGATTCTGCGCTTTGATCAGGGCCATCTCGCCGGCAGAGAACCATCCACTGCCGTCGATATATTGGATCAGCATCGATTTCGTCCGGTATTGCTCGTCCGTTACGTCCACGACCCGGTAATTCGCTTGGCGATGGCTGTAGTCAAAATCGAGCTCCGCCTCAGGGTCATGAATGCTGTAGCGGATGTTTTGGACATACTGGAGCATGTTGGCAAATGCGTCGGAAGCCGCCACCATGGGCATGGGCGGCGCGGAGAGACCCCAGTTGCGATCCACCTCCATTTCCAGTATGCCAGGGATAGAAACTTTAAAAAGATGCGCATCCACCACTTGGACACTAAGGGAGACGGTTTTCACATGCGGGAACGATATGGATTTTGACGCCGAGCTGGAGATCAACTTCATGTAAGCAGCCTGTCGCTCCGGGCTATCGGACGAGCTAAAATAAAGGACGGAAAGCGGGTGGTAGATGATGGCGCACATTCCGCCGCTCTCCACCAGGTCCATGCCATCGAGATTCACGTTTTCGTATTGACCTTGCTTGATTCGCAGGAAAAGCGTGGCTTCGCAATGGCCGTAACTCGCCTTGCCATTGGAACGGCAGGGGCATGGAACCCGGCACGGACAACAAACTACACCTTCTCCCTGAAGGCGCCAATTTGCTCCCTCATGATGTGCCATCCCCGCACATTCCGCACCGGGTGATTGGGCGAATAGCATTACCCCCAGAGCTAAGTGCACCATAATCATCGCGGCCAAGAGCTTGGCTCTACTCATGGTCTGATCCACTTTTGACTTTTGACTTTTGCATTTTGCCTTTCTTTTTGCCGTTCCCCTCCGGCACGAAGTGACCCCTCACCCGTCCCGCGCCGGCTGGTGAAAACGCCGGCCGCGGTCCATCCTCTCCCCAGCGGAGAGGGCTATAATCCCGGGCGTCATGGTTCTGGCGACAATTGCAGCGGAGAGGGCTATCAAGTACCATCGCCATCTTCCAGCCCCTAGCCCCCAGCCCCTAGCCCCCAGAACCCAGTCCCCAGCACCCAGTCCCTAGACTCATAATACGACGCACCGAATACTCTGGCACACGTTATAAGCATACATGTCCAACCGGCGCGGGTCGCGAGTGGTGGGTTGAGTATTCCCGGCAACGTCCGTGGCCCGGGCTATCAAGTCAACAGCGCCAGGCCGGTCGAGCGGAAGTGCCACCTGCCACATCGCCCAATCGTAATCACTGCCGGTGCTATCAACGTTGGCGGCGCGCCAAGATGCCCCTCCGTCGGCGCTCACCTCAACCTTCGAGATTTTGCCGAAACCTGACCATGCCAGGCCATGAATTTCCACTGTCCCTCGCTCGACCACCGCGCCATCTGCCGGGGCGGTAATGACGGACTTTACTTGGATTTTGGGCAGAGACTCGAATTGTGGCTCGCCGGAAGGCTGCGTGGTGATTTTCAAATAGGTGTTGTCGGTCTTGGGCAACGGGGCATCGGCCACCACGAGCTTTTGCAGCCACTTCACGGAATCCATGCCGTACCAGCCCGGGAATAGCACGCGCCAGGGAGCTCCATGATTGCGGCCCAGCGGACGGCCATTCAAGCGGTCAACGAGGAAGCCCTCATTCATGGCCCGCTCGAAAGGGACGCTCCGCGCGAATCCATCTTGCCCGAAAAGATGCAGGTAAGTTCCCTCCGATTTAGGTCCGGCCAGCGAGAGGATATCCCCCAAAGGCTTTCCTTGCCAAACGCCGTCACTCGCGAGGCTCGCGGACCGGGCGGGATTTCCCGCACACTCGAGAACCGCACCCAGTTCGCGGGCGTGAATTGCCTGGAAATTTTCCATAGTAAATGAGCCAGGCTTTTCGACCTTGCCCTCGATCGTCAGCGAGCCCGTCGCAACAGGTTGGGGAATCTCGAAATGGTTGCGGACATAAAAATCCTCCAGGCGGGTGTACCGGCCGGCCAACGACCATAGGTCGGACTCGACAATGAGGGGATTCGCAGAAATCACGTGATGCTCTGCCCGGAGTTTTCGGGCGGGAGCGAGGAGCATGGCTCCTGTCGCAAGCATAAATTTTCGGCGGTCCATGAAGCGATCCCTGTGCGTTTAAAGTGCTCCCCTCCTCAGATGAGGAGGGGTGGCGCCCCGAGCGCCGGGGTGGTGCTGAGCACGCGATGCAGGGCCGAACGGCGTTCGCCCCAGGGCCAGCGCCGGTGGCCCCTACACGTTTGGTTGCGGCTCCGCCGCGCTGCGCTACCCTCCCGCTCGACCACGCCTGGCGCTGCCCTAAAACAATATTATTCGCTTCGTGGATTTTAGGAAAGGCTTTCTATGTCAGGATCCCGCACCGGCCGCCCCGCCGATGCCGCCCCTGCCGGGGTTGAGGAAATCATTCCATTTCCCGACTTACCCCTCACCCGTCCCGCTCCGGCTGGTGTAAGCGTCAGCACCACCCCGTTCATCCCCTTTTCAGCACCACCCCGGCGCTCGGCGCGCCACCCCTCCTCATCTGAGGAGGGGAGTTTTTTAAGAACTCCCCTCCTGATTCAGGAGGGGCGGCGCCTTGGGCGCCGGGGTGGTTATCCGTGCCGGGGTGGCTATACGCTCTGGGGTGGCTGTCCGCGGTGGGCCGTTTTTCCGCAGCGTGTTCAGCTCCACCCTCTCCGGCGGCGGCCCCGCTCCTGTGCCAGTGCCAGCGCCGCGACCATAAGGGGCACCAGGATCATTACTTGTTGAGCGCCATAGCGCCGCGCGTGAGCGATCTCCGGCTGGCCTTCTTCCTCCACGCTGCCCGCTTTCGCGATCATGAGCGCGTAAATCAACAGAGGGATGTAGTTGACCGCGATGGTGACGAGCCAGGAGCCCATGGCCACCTGCCACGTAGACGGATGTGGCCGGTGGGAGAGGCCCACATGAAGCGACCATGACCCTAACGCGAGCGGAAGCACCACGCCCAGCGCGTACTCCGCGACGATCACTCGCGTGCCAAGCCAAACCATGTCCACCGCAGCGAGTTTCCTTACTTCGATCAAGAGTCAGGCTCAAAAATGCAGCTTTACGCCGAATTGAATCGTCCGCCCACCTTGCCGGGTATTCCCGACCGTTCCGAAAGTACTGGAGTTCGCGCTGTCTTTGTCTACAGGAGGAGCGAAAGTGTGGAGATTGAGAGCGTCGAAGAACTCCGATCGGAATTCCACCGACCTGTTTTCTCCAAAGGGAAACCGCTTTACGACCGCCGTATCCCAGTTGATCATCGGATCCGAAAAGAGCGCGTGTCTTCCTGCGTCACCCAAGGTTCCGAAGGTGGGGATCTGGTAGGCCGCCGTATTAAACCACTCGGCCGCCGTTCGATGTGCGATGGCGTTCGGGTCACTCACCAGGTTGGGAAACTGATCAAGGCGCCCGAGGGAGCTTCCGATGTTTCCTTGGTCCTGATGGAGATAAATAGTATACGGAACGCCGTCATCGGCCGCAATGTTCCCTGACCACTGCCAGTGGCCGAGCGCCACCTGGGCGAACCGGTTCTGCGATTGGAAGGGGATGTCATAGATGTAGCTGGCGTTAAATATTTTCTGGACGTCGAACGACGCCGGACCCCAGAAGGAGCCGAGGCCAAACCGCGTCGGATTCGTCGCCGCCGAGTTGTTAATCGCATTGTCGATCGAGCGTGTCGAATCCGAGTTATCCAGGGTCTTCTGCCAAGTGAAATCAACCAGGAAAGTCAGATTCCTGGAAGTGCGCTTGTCGAGTTTCAAAGTCATCCCGTTGTACTTGGAACGGAATTCGTTAAACCCATTCTCGATATAGGTTGGGAAATTGGGCCATCGCTGCCGGCTGGCGACGGGAGTCGTTCCGGGGACAACGGCCGTATTGTCGATGATTTGTCCGGGCAGTTTGACACCTTCGGAGCCTGCGTAGCTGATTTGGAAGACCATCGAGGGCGTAATCTGTCGCTGCACCGAGGCGGTCCACTCCTGCACATAGCCCACTCGCGAGGAGGGGACGTCAAAGTTCACTCCCTCCGACACCCCTTGCGGTGTGTCGCTCGCGACCGGCGGACCTGGAAACGGGTTGGGAAGAAAGGCGTTGGGTATACCCGAGTTGAGGCCGCCGATCTCCTGGGTGAATGCGAAGGGCCAACTACCGTGGCCGCCCTGCTGAATTTGTCCGCTCACGCCGAAGGCGTCGGAGAAAAATCCGTCGGAAGCGCGCAGCACCGTTTTGGGAGTAAGGGAATAGGCAATGCCCAAGCGGGGCTGGTACCCACGATAGTCAGCAGCAACTCCGCCGCGCCGGACGTTGGCGGGAGCATGGGTAATGGGATTGGTGATGTCCCACTGAAATACTCCGCTCACCCAGTCGAAGTTTGAACTCCCAAATTGGTCTTTGAGCGGCATATTGAGATCCCACCGCAACCCCACGTTCAAAGTCAATTTCGAAGTCGCTTTAAACGTATCTTGCACGTACCAGGCGTACGAGTTGGCGGTAAAAGCCCCCGCCGTGTGTCCGGCTGACCTGGCCACAGTTGCGGGCAAGCCTAATAAGAAGCTCGCCATAGGATCGCCACCATTGCCATTTTGGTCAGCAGTCTGCGAAGCGCAGAAGCACATAAAATCCGTGGCGCAGTCGGTGAAGAATGAGGTGTGGGTAAAGCGCCCGCCAAAGGAAAGGGCGTGGCGGCCGACGATTTTCTGCGTGTCCGCTGTCCACGAATACAAAAACTCCGGCCCGTCGCTACCCTTGCCCTGACCAATACCCGCATAGCCAGGGATACAGACGGTCGCCAACAGATGGAACTTGTCCTCGTAAGGAGGGAAGGCGTTAATTAGCCCCGTCGAATCTGCGATATCCGGTCCCCCAGTAAAGTACTCCGGGTTGGTCCTTTCGATCCCGAACCGGGTCGTAAGAATAAACGATGGACTAAAGGTGTGAGTTTCGCTGAGGGCGGCGTTGGTAAAGTGATACGTATTAAGTGAAGGTAGCGCAGGTAAGCCAATGCTTGACTGCGGGTTACGAGCATCGGTAAAACGCCCGTAGAAGGTATCATTGGCGCCAAACTGGTGATCGACTCGGGCGCTCCACTGGTCGTAAGTGTTAATGTCCTCACCGGTGTTTAGGAAATTGGCTCCAGGAATAACTCCCGGGGCAAGATTCGGGGCGGGATAAAGCGCCTTGGCAAGTGCCACCGAAGTCGCATTAAGGGGGACGGTAATCATATTTCCCGGAAATGGTTGGCGCGTGGCCAAGCTGCCATCAGGATTCACCGTGCTGGTGTAGGGATTGAAGATCGGTGAAGGGTCGGCAGAGAAGTCCCCTTGTAATTCGGCAGCCGTGGGCACGAAACCCGTGTAATTCGCGGCGCTATGGATGCGAACTCCTTCGTACCACCCGAAGACGTACCAGGCTTTTTCCCTCGACAGGTGAGGAAGGATGAGAGGGCCACCAAACGTGCCCCCAAACTGGTTCCACCGATAGGCGCCCACACTGGGCAGGAAATAGGCCCGGGCATTCAAGTCGTTATTTTGCAGGAATTCCCACGCATTTCCGTGAAATTGATTGGTTCCCGATTTGGTCACCAAGCTGATGGTGGCCCCGGCTGAACCACCGTAGGCTCCGATATCCGAGCCGGTGGCAACTTTCATTTCCGCGATCGCTTCCGGGGGAGGGTTGGTGGGGACGCCATTGTAGTCGATCTCGTTGTTCGGAACCCCGTCGATCGTATAATCGTTGTCCCGATTTCGCTGGCCGTAAACGGAGGGGTTTAGTGCCGCCCCGGCGACGGTGAAGTTGTAGCCGTTGGGAGGACCTACGTAGGCCACGCCGGGAAGAATGGCCAAAAGTGACTGGAAGCTCCTGCCCAGCATGGGTAACGCCGTGAATTGCTCGGCGGTGACTTCTGACGACACGGTGGCCGTAGTGGTGTCAAGGAGAGGCGGCGCCTCTTTGACCGTCACCATCTGCTCCGCCTTGGCAATTCCCAGCGCCACATTGAGTGTGCTTCCCTGCCCGGCTAGCAGAACGATGCTGGTGAGGGTCTGGGTCTCAAACCCTTGCGCCTTCACCACCAACTGATACGTCCCGGGGAGGATCGCGGGAATGAAATAAACACCGGCGGCATCGCTGACCGTCTCGCGAGCGGCCTTTTCCGACGTGCTTTGAAGCGAGACGTGCGCTCCCGGTATCAAGGCGCCCGTGGGATCAGTTACGTTGCCGCTCAAACTGGCTGTGCCAATCTGGGCCTTCAGGCCAACAGTAAACGTCAAACCCCACACCAATGCCATGGAGCGTAGCAGGACAGTCCACCGCTGCGATCTTTTGGTCGTCATCACACCCCCCCCTCGATGGGAACTGGTTCCGGCGTTGCTTTTGTGCAGATCGTGCGGCTCCCCCGCCTTGCCATGGTGGTGCCGACAATCTGCTGCCGTGTATTTGGTTTTTTCGAGTTAGAAACCTAAGCCCCGAGCCCCACCAGGGCACCCGTTAACCCACAGTGCGCATTAATAACACGCGGTCATTATGTCGTCAAGTAAAATTGTCTGGTAAAATCTCGGCCCGGACAAATAGTCTGATGTTCGGACCCGAAGGCCCGGTCTTCAAAAAGACCCTTGCACTCTGGCCGGGTGTTTGTTAGGTTGCGTCCCGGTGGAATGCCCGAAAGCCCATGGCACGGGCGGCGTCATTTAGCCCACGATTGCTCGTTGTAGGGGTACGGCACGCAGTACCTCTACAACCTGGCAATGTCCGTGACCATTAGCAGGAATTGGGATGTTACAGCTCACTTAGGAGTGGGAGGTTGAGCATGAAAGACGGAGCCTTATCGCGTCGTCAGTTTCTCGAGCGGACTTCCGCAGGACTGGCTGTTGCCGGCGTTGCCGGCCGTGGCACCGCTGCCTCTAACAGTCCCAATAGGGGCTTGGAAGCGGGGGCGCCGGCATCCGCGCCACCTAACGCGGGCGGGGCTCAGGCCTCGAAAGTGGGTGAACCGTACGATCTCAAATCATTCAGAATCTGGGACGGGCATACCCATTTGATAGGCTTCGCTGGCTCGACTCCAGAGGAACGGATGGCTGAGATGCTCCGTTTCGCCGACCGCATGGGTGTTGAGCGGATGTGCGTGTTTTTGGGCATGAAGGAGGCATTCCATGGTGGCCGGGAAGAAATGCGCCAACAAAACGATGAGGTGATGGAGGCCGTGAAGCACTCGAACGGCCGGGCCTTGGGCTACGCCTTCATGGATCCCTACTCCGACGTGCCGGGCTGCGTGGACGAATTAAACCGTTGTGTGCGCGATGGCCCCATGGTCGGTCTGAAGTTTGAATACGATACCATCCGGCACCCGAACGAGCAGCCGGGCAACCCGACCTATGGGACCTTCCGAGACCTCAGCTTCCTCGATCCCATCATCCAACGCGCCGGTGAGCTGAATGCCGTCATCATGCATCACACCTGGTTCAATACCCTGGGGCCGGAAGATATTGCTGAATCCACTCCCATGGAAATCGCCGCTCTCGCCCGCCGCCATCCCAACGTGACGATGGTCTGCGGCCACACGGGCGGCAACTGGGAGATCGGAATTCGCGCCATCCGCGACGTGAAAAACGTTTACGCCGATCTCTGCGGGTCCGATCCCACCGCAGGCTACACGGAGATGGCCGTGCGGGAACTGGGCGTGGAGCGGGTGATGTACGGCAGCGACGTGGGCGGCCGCAGCTTCGCTTCGCAGCTCGGCAAGGTGATGGGCGCGGACATCTCCGACTCCGCGCGGCGCCTGATCCTGGGCGGAAACCTGCGCCGCCAGTTAGAACCCATCCTCAAAGCCAAAGGGTTGAAGGCATGATCGAGTAGGAAGGCCCGGCTTGATCCGCTGACCTCTACACGACTGATCCAACCAGAAGGCGCCTGTTCCAAAGCCACCCTTGTCGGAGACGGACCAATCTTGAGCGGCGGAGAACCACGAGCGCCACCCACACTCTATGGAGGTAAGCAATGCAACGTCGAAGATTCCTCAAAGCGGGTATAGCAACGTGCGGAGCAGGGTTCCTGAACGCTGGAGTTTCGGGATCTGAGACTCCGCAACACGGGGCCCCCACCCCGGTGTTGGCCACGACGACAGAGAGTTGGGGTGAGAGCATGTCCGTCCGCGCTTATCTCTCCCGCGAGGCGGCGCGAATTACCAGCCGAGCTCTGACCGCTTACACCGATCCGGCCGCGTGGAGGCGGGCCATCCCGGAGCGCCGCCGGCAGTACTTCGAAATGATGGGCGTGGATGATCTGGCGCCTTACGACCAGCGGCCTCCGCTCAACGTGAAGGTCACGGGGGTTGTAGAACGCCCGAAGTATCGCATTGAGAAACTGTATTACGAGAGTGTGCCCAAGCTCTTTGTGACGGCGAATCTCTACATACCTAATTCTCTAAGCTCTCCTGCCCCAGCCGTTCTCTATGTGTGCGGTCATTCCGAAAAACAAAAGACCCACTATCAGCCTCACGCGCGCCGTTTCGCGGAGTTAGGGTTCGTGTGCCTCCTCATTGAAACGCTGGAAGGAGAGGAGACACAAGGAGACCACCACGGCATCTATGAGCATGGTTGCTTCCATTGGATTAGCCGAGGATACACTCCGGCAGGGGTGGAGATGTTGAATGGTATCCGGGGGATTGACCTCCTCGTCCAGCGGCCCGAAGTCGACCCGAAGCGGCTGGGCTTAACGGGAATCTCCGGCGGTGGCTCATACAGTTGGTGGGTAGGAGCAGCAGATGAGCGGGTCAAGATCGTTGCCCCGGTATGTGGAACCTCGACTTTGCTATCGTACATCTATGACCGTACCGTCGACAGCAACTGTGACTGCCAGTGGTGGATCAACAGCTATAAGTGGGACATGGCGGATGTCGGGGCGCTTATTGCCCCTCGCCCGCTCTTGATCGTGGATTCCGACCACGACATTCATTTCACGGTTGCCTCCACGCGCGCCGTCCACCAGCAACTCAAACGGCTTTACACGCTGTTGGGAGCTCCAGAGAATATCGGCCGGGTTGATGCATCGGGTGGACACGGTTATTACCCGCTCTCTCGAACCGCCATCTTCTCGTGGTTCGTAAAGCACCTGCAGGGGAAGAATATTCCGCCCGAGGAGATTGGTGACGTTGATGAACGTCCGGAGTCCCAGGAATCCGAGGAGACCTTGCGGGTGCATCGCAACGGCCAACCCGCCGGAAGCAGGGTGCGAACCATCCAGGACAATTTCATCAAGCTGGCCGAGCCGCCGCAGATTGCCGATGGGGATGGATTCAAAAAGACACGGGAAAGCGTGATCGCAGGATTGCGCCGCAAGAGTTTCGCCGCCTTCCCACCCACCCCACCGCCACTCAGTCTGCACATCGAACATGAATTCGAAGAAGAGAATGTCAAAGGGGCAATCTTCCACTTTGCCTCGGAGGAAGGCTGGAGACTGCGGGGCACCCTGCACGTTCGAAGGGACGTTACTATACCCGTTCCAGCGGTCATCGGACTGTGCTCCCCCGGCGACAAGTCCGAGAAGGAGGACTGGCGGGGAGGAGCCACCGAGGAGTTCCTAAGATCTATCCAAGCGCCGTGGGCGAAGGTTTCACTGGAGCTGCGCGGAACGGGGGAAAGCGTGTGGGGCGAAACTCTCGCATGGCACGTCCGGCGCGCCGGAGCCTGGACGGGAAGGACGCTAGCGAGTATGTGGGTTTATGACACCTTGCGCGCGCTTGCTGGCGTGCGCGAGCTCCCCCAAGTGGATGGCCGGCAAATCGCTCTGGCGGCGCGGGGTCAGATGACCGTCGTCGCGCTGTACGCTGCTTTGCTCGACGGTCATGTGAACACGTTGTTCTTGGAAGCTACGCCGGCGACCCAGAATGCACCGAGTCAACCTGATGGCCAAGGTGACGCGGTGGAGATGCTCGCGTGCCTGCGCGTCACCGACCTGCCGCAGGTGGCGGGCTTGCTCCATCCGGCGGAGTTGGTCTTCATTGGCGAGTGCCCACCGGCGTATGATTGGGCCGAAGACCTCTATCGAAGGCTGGGAGCCGCGGAGCGCTTCCGGCGTGTCAGTAAGCTGGATGATTGGCGGCCAATCTGAGGAATGGCAGGACCTCCAAACGAATCATTTTCCTCACGATCCCGGCCGTTTGCCTGGCCATAACTGATCCCTGAAAAGGAGGCGCCGATGCATCGAGGTGTTTGCGTTGTGCTCGGCATGATGAAAAAGCGGAAGCCGAAGAAGGTTGGCCACAATCGGTCCGACAAACGGCTCATGGCAATCGTGGCGCTGGTCTTCAGCCCGGCGCTGCTGTGGGGACAGAATCCTGCCGCGGGAGTCAATCCCACCGATGGCCAAGAGTTGTTCGGCAAGAACTGTGCCGGCTGTCATGGCGCTGATGCCTTGGGCACGGACAGAGGTCCGGCGCTGGCCGGCAACCGCGCCTTGACCGAGCGGTCGGTCCGAAGCTTGCATGAGTTGATCAAGCTGGGGATTCCGGGGACCGGTATGCCGGCCTTCGATCTGCCTGACAAAGACCTTGATACCCTGGCCGAGTTCGTCCACGCGCTCAATGGGCAGGCGTCTGGAACCAGCGTGCCCGGCGACCCCGCTGTCGGGGAACAATTCTTCTTCGGCAAAGGGAAATGCAGTTCCTGCCACATGGTTTCGGGCAAAGGGTCGCCCATCGGCCCCGATCTCTCGAACCTGGGAAATGAGATGACCCTCGGGGAGATCCGGGCGAAGCTCCTCGAACCCGCTGCCCAGGTGACTTCCGGCTACCAGCTCGTTACTGTTATTTTGCGCGATGGGAAGACGGTGCGCGGCTTTGCCCGGAACCGGACCAATTTTGATATTCGCGTCGAAGACCTCCAGGGGAAATTCCACTTGATCGAAGAAAGCCAGTGGGCTTCGATCCGCGAGGAGAAAGCCTCGGCAATGCCCCCTGTCCAAGCCCATCCGCAGGAGTTGCAGGATCTGATCGCCTATCTCAGCCGCCGGACGGGCGTCAAGACAGGCACTCTGGCCGCCGCTTCTCATTCCGCCGCAGGCGACGTGGACTTTGCGCGGATTCTCCACCCCCATCCCGGTGATTGGATCACCTACAACGGGAACTTGAATGCCAACCGGTACAGCGGCCTCGCTCAAATCAACACCAGCAATGTTAGCCAGTTGAAAGTGAAGTGGATCTTCACGGTGCCCCTGTGGAAGAACCTTGTCCCTGATACGGGTTACTACATTCAGAATTACGAAACCTTTGGGCTGGAAATGACTCCCCTGGTTGCCGACGGCGTGATGTACATAACCGGGCCAGGGTCGGTCTTCGCGCTGGATGCCCAGTCCGGGCGCCTGATCTGGGAGTACTCGCGCCATCGCACTCCGGGCATTGTTGGAGATGCCTCGTTGGGCACGAATCGCGGTGTGGCTATCCTGGGAGACAAGTTGTTTTATGTGACCGACAACGCTCATCTGATTGCCTTGAACCGCACCACCGGAAAAGTGGTTTGGGAACAAGTGATGCCGGAGGAAGCGCAGCACTACGGCGGCACCGTCGCCCCGCTGATCGTTAAGGATCTGGTCGTCGCCGGCGTGGCGGGAGGCGACTGGGGCATTCGCGGATTTGTTGCGGCATTTAAGGCCGATACAGGTGAGCGTGTTTGGCGGACCTGGACCATCCCCGCTAGAGGGGAACCGGGAATTGAGACGTGGGGTCCCAAAGAACCCAAGTTGGGAGGCGGTGGCACTTGGTTGACCGGCTCCTATGATCCCGAAACGGACACGCTTTACTGGCCGACGGGCAACCCGTGGCCCGATTCCGACGACCGCGATCGGCCCGGCGATAATTTGTACACCGATTCCATCCTGGCGCTCGATCCGGCTACGGGAAAGATGAAGTGGTATTACCAGTTCACACCTCACGATGTTAAGGATCAGGACGCCAATCAGCCACCGGTTCTGATCGATACACGCTATCAGGGGCAAGATCGCAAGCTCATGCTGTATGGCGGTCGCGATGGGTTCTTCTATGTGCTCGATCGGACCAATGGCAAGGTCCTGCTGGCCAAACCCTTGGTCAAACGGCTGACGTGGGCAAGCGGAATTGGCGCGGATGGGCGTCCGCAACTTTTAAAAGAAGGCGCCGTATCCTGCCCGGATATTGCCACCAATTGGAACGCCACTGCCTTTAGCCCCAAGACCCGCCTCTATTACGTCATGGTGCGGGAAAAGTGCGTGGTCAAACTGACGTCGTTGCGGCGCGGTCAGGAACCCCCACATGTGGAGCCGCAAAAGAAGTACTTGCGCGCGCTCGACATCGATACGGGGAAGATCGTTTGGGAAATGCCGCAAGCCGGCCCCCCCGAGGAGAAAAGAGAAGCCGGATTGCTCGCGACGGCCGGGGGTCTGATCTTTTATGGAGACCCACCCGGTGATTTCGTAGCCTTGGATGAGCGAAACGGAAAGCCGCTGTGGCACTTCCCTGCCGGTTCGGATAACAAAGCCTCTCCCATGACTTACATGGTGGACGGTAAACAGTTTGTAACTGTTGCCATCGGCCCCAATGTCCTTTGCTTTTCCTTGCCTGCCGGATCACCCCAAAAGTGAGCTGCGGGTGGCGCAGGGCGGCAGAGCCGCAACCAAAATGTGCCACGGCCATCTTGGCCGTGCCCCTTCACGGGCGGGACGCCCGTGGCACATCCCCAGCCGAACGCTGTTCGGCCCTACACAGGGCGGGGAAATTCTTGCCAAAAAAAGAACTTACGGTATTGCAATCCAAAGGTCCCCGCGCTCTTTGCCGGGATCGAGGTTATCGGTACGACTTAACAGTTGGCCACAACTCTGCCAGCGGTCTCCGGATGCCGCGGCAAACCATGATGGGAATGCCGTCTTCGAACGGTTGGACCCAGGGCGAGGTAAAGGTGGCCGCGCGCTCGCTGGACGCAAACAAATGCGCGCGGGCTCCGCAGTCTCCCGCCACATCGATGATCACGTTACCGCTATAGCCGTGGGTTCCCCAAAGATAATACTGATTGTGGCCGCTGATTACCGGCGGCAGGCCGTACGGGCCGCCGAAGAAATCGATCGCCGCCGCCTCGCCGTAATTCCCTGCCACAATGGCCGCCTGCGCGCGCTCCCCCGGCGAAAGGGACTGGTACACGTTCCCGACGACTGCGGCGAGTTGAGGCCAGCCGTGCATATCCGCCCAATCGGACGGAAGAGCGGGCAGGGGATGGTGTTCCGTCGCCACGGCTTGGCGTGAGATGTGCAGAGCCCGGAACAACCAGTTTGTGTACGAGGCCGCCTGCTCTTCCGGCAAGATCGGCATTCCGAAGGGGACGAAAACAAGGCCCAGAACGATTACGGCTGTGGCCACGACGGGGCGAAGCGCCTTCCATCGATTCGTCCAGGCTTCGATTGCTACGCCTCCCGCCGCCATGAGAGTTGGGTATACGTCGGCAGGGTAGTAATGTTTTCCATGAAGCACTACCATCAGGGCAATCAAGATGATGTACGTGTAACCCAGGAAACGCAGGCGAGCGTTCCACAGGAGCCAGACCAGGCCGATAATCCACACCATGGAAAGAAACACATTGGTAATGATGAGCTGCTGAAACATGTATTGCCCGGGGCCCACGATCAGGTTCTTCCCGTGCTGACCATTGCGTAGGAATTCCAGCGTGGGAAACCCGTAATACACCTGCCAAAGGAAATTCGGCAAGGCGATCAGTCCGCAGACTCCGCAACCCCCGAGGAACCAGCGCGAGAAGAGAATCCTTCGTTCGGGTGTGAAGAGCAAGGCGAGGAGCAATGCCACAAAGAAGAACACTACGGTGTATTTGCTTTGAAGGCAGATCCCAACCGCTGCGCCCACCGCCAGCCACCCGCGGGGATCGGCGCCCTTCGCCAGGCGCAGGGTGTAAAGTGCCGCTAGCGGCCAAAGCCATAGACCCAACATATCGGGGGAAATCTTCATGCCGAAGTTCATGAGTACAGGGGCGAAAAATACGACGAGCGCGGCGAGGACCTGGGCGAAAACTCCTCCCCCCAACTCCGCGGCAACGAGACACGTTACGTATACGCCCGCGGCGGCAAAGAACGCGGGGACCGCACGCAAGAGTACGAGGGAGTGACCGAATATCTGCGATCCGGCGGCCAGAAGCGGCGTCAGCGGGGGCTGGTCAACATAGCCCCACTGCGGGTGCCGCCCACAAATGATGAGATAGAGTTCATCGCGGAAAAATCCATAGTGCGGATTGCCCAACAGATGCAACCCCAACGTCGCGATGGCTGCAATCAAGGGGAGTCGGATGCGGTCGCTCGTCAGCGTCTTCATGATCCCGTTGTGAGCCCATACATGCCCAAATGCGGCACGTATGCGCCACTCGCGGAAATTATTTCTCTATTTGTTCCCGCCCCCTCACCCGTCCCGCCCCTGCTGATGAAAACGCCGGCCGCGGGCCACCCTCTCCCCCCGGAGAGGGCTATGATTCTGACCCTTTGCTCAACACTTAGGCAAGCTGTGCATCTTTCAGCATCCGCCGGAGGGTTTCGAGGTCCCTGCGCATGGCCGACAAGACTTGTGACTTGTCGATGGTCAAGGTTCTTCTGCCCACGTCCGCGCCGCCCAAAGGATATTCAAATTGCAACTGGATGGGTCCGGAAAACTTGGCTTCTTTCAACAGGGTGAAGTAAGAGTTGAAATGGGTCATCCCCTGGCCCAGCGGGCAAAACTGCGGCTCCCACCGGCCCTTGGCGTCCTTCGCCCATATGCAATCCTTGATCGACGTTCCCCGAATATACCCGAATTCTCCCATGAGGCGCACATAATTGATCCACCCTCCCACGCCCCCTTCCAGGGCTGCCTGGGCGATGTCGAGGTTGGAACTAATCCATTTCGGGTCTGAATCCTTAATAATCAACCATAAGTCCCAGATGGAGCAGCCTACCGACGAACCATGATGATTGTGGTACATCGCGCACATGTCGTACTTTTTGTTGAGTTCCTCGAGCCCTTTGACTCGCGTCTTAAGCTCGGCGAGCCGGTCGACAAGCGTTTTCCCGCCGGGGAGGAACAAGCCTCGGCCTTCTTCGGTCCTCTCCGACGCTGGCAAATCCGTCCAGTAGAACCAGCCCCACCGGTAATGATGAATGCCCAGCGCGCTGGCGGTTCGCAACATGTCTTCGGCATAAGGGGAATGCGCATCGGCGATCTCCGCCGTAATCATGGGCACTTCCAGACCTGCCTTGCGCACAATTTCAACAACCTTCGGCAAGTCTTCTTTTACCCGCTCCGGCTGCACATGCCCACCTTTGCGCACCGTGAGGTCAACGCCATCAAATCCCAGGTCCGCGGCGGTCTTAGCCATCTCCTCCCAATCGAGAAATTGCAAGTGCTTGGAAAAGATGCAGACCGGGTTGTGACGAGACGCCTTGTCCTCTGCCAGCGCGGCGGCGCGAACTCCTGGCAGGCCTGTCAAGACTCCCGCACCACCCATGCCGGCGAGAAACGCTCGGCGCGATAGGTCATCTTTGAGTTTGTCCATCATTACTGCCTCCTCCGTAGGCCACCTTCTCCCCCGGGAGAAGGCTAGGCCCATGATTCCTTGCCCTCTCCGAGGGGAAAGGGTGGCCCGCGGCCGGCGCTTTCACCAGCCGGCGCAGGAAGGGGGCCCCACGTTTTGCAGGTTGTGGGGGTGGGTCACGTCCTTACATTGACGGTCCGTCAAGTTTGAAATGCCGCCTAGGCGACGTGACTTTGCCTTTTGACCCTCTTTGGCGGCTTGGGCGCGCTACCTGCTACGTGACTACACTTTCTCCGGCACCACCCAGGGGTCACGATAAACTCGCTTGAGATAGCGATTGGCTTCCGGATCATTGATAAAGGTTCCGGTGCTCGCATCGAACTCCAGCTTGCGATTCCCCACCCGGTAGGAGATGTTCGCCAGATGACAGATCGCCGATGAAACGAAGCCGATTTCAATGTCGGCGTTGGGCCGTTTGCGGCTGCGGATGCACTCTACATAATTCTCCACATGCGCTTCTTGCATCTTTATATGGGTTTGCTTATCCTGCGCGATTTTTTGGCCGTCCTTATCAAAAAGCTGCCATCCTCCGCCGTGCCGGCCGAGGAGCATCATTCCTTTGGTTCCGCAGAGTTGCACCAAAGTACCATTGAATGGAAACCAGTCGGGATACAGGCTTTCGTTCTCCCGGATGAATTCCGGGGTCTTCTTCATGTAAGGGGCCCACCATGACTGTTCAAGAAGCAAGGTCATCCCGTCGTATTCGTAAGTGACCATCGACTGATCGGGGACTTCCGCGTCATCATGAAAGGAAAGATTGCCCCCCGCGTGGTGGACCGACTTGGGATACCCCCGGTCGAAAACCATGCGCGCCAGATCCAACTGGTGAATCGCGTCATCTTCGACCAGCCCGCCGCTGAAATCCCAAAAATAGACCCAATCCTTAAACCACGCATCATTATACGGACGTTGCGGCGCGGGCCCCAACCACATGTCCCAATTCATCCCTTCCGGAGGCGGGGCATCCGGCGGTTTCACAAAACGCGACCGGTCAAACATATTGAAGACGCGGACCAGGTGAAGATCCCCGAGCTGGCCGGATTTGATCAGCTCGCGGGCGCTCTTTCCGTAAGAGCTGCTGCGGTTTTGTGTGCCGAGCTGCACCACGCGATTGTATTTGCGCGCCGCTTCCACCATCTTCTGGCCTTCCCAGATGTTGTGGCACGCCGGCTTTTCGACGTAAACATCTTTGCCTGCCTGACAAGCCAAAATTGTGATCAGGCCATGCCAGTGATGGGGAGTGGGGGTGTAAATGCCATCCACGCTGTGGTCATCCAGAATGGTGCGAAAGTCACTGACCATCTTGGGCCTCTTGCCGGTGACCTTCTCGACCGTCTGGGCGCCTCTTTCGCAGCGGCCCGGGTGGACATCGCACACGTAAGCAACTTCCACGTCCGGTCTCCTCGCATAAATTTTGCAGACCTCGGTTCCACGGCCGCCCATTCCAATGATCCCGATCACGACTTTGTCGCTTGCCGCTACCGGTTTGGCCGCGGGCGCCAACCCCGACATCGCCACCGTCGCACCGATTCCTCCTTGTACAGTACGCTCCAAAAATCGCCGCCTATTAGTTTTCATGGCAAGTATCTCCTTCTCCGTAAGCCTTTAGAGGTAAGGGCCTCGCTCGTTCTTTCGGATGAGGGCTTCGGGCTCGAGAATTCCGCTCCAGGAAGTGTCGCCCTTAAGAGTCTTGGTGTATATCTCATACGCGGTTAACTGTCAAATCCGAATCTCCGGGGGTTTGAGCGTAGCGCCGCCATCTTGGCGGCTCAATGCCGGCTGGAAGCCGGCGCTCCGTCTGAAATTAGGGTTATGATGCTCTGCGTGATTTTCTGAGTTGAGTTCGCGCCAGCATTTCGAAGGCGAGAGCTTTCTTCCGGATCTAGCGCGCGAGGGTAAACAGAGGCTCCCTTGCGTCGAAAGGCGTTTGGTATGATGAATCGACGAAGGTTCGTAAAAACCCTGAGTGCATCAGCCATTTCTCCAGCTTGGGCGTTCGAAGGCGGGGGGATTTTGGGGAAGCAGAAAGGCGCCTCGCTCCCCGAGGCGGGGATATCGGCCGCTCAAGTCGTCGTGCAAGCCGGCAGAATTTGGACCCGACCGGTGTTTGTCCCGCTGCCGAAAGAGGTGGCAGGCGTCCGCCAACCCATCGTTGATTTGGCAGGGGCCTGGAAATTCACCACCTCCCCTCCCGCGGAGTTTTGGGCGATGGGAGTTGATCCCGCCGGCTGGGGCGATATCACGGTTCCGGGCGAAATCACTGCGCAAGGAATAAAGTTCGCCAGGGATAGCGAATGTGCCTATAAGCGCGCCGTCGAGATTCCGGCCGAGGCCAGAGGCAACACGGTTTTGCTTCGATTTGACGGCGTTTACAGCTACGCCCGGGTTTGGGTGAATGGGCAGTTTGTGCGGGAGCACCATGGCGGGTTCACCTCCTGGGACTGCGATATCACGGGGTATGTCACGCCCGGCCAAACCGCCTGGATCACTGTCGGCGCAACCGACCGCGCCGATGATATTTCATACGCCAGCAATTATGCCAAGCACTTTATCGGAGGAATCTTGTGCGGCGTGAAACTGGTGGTTCTGCCCGCCGCTCACGTCTCGCGGTTGCACGTCGAAACGGACTTCGATTCGTATTTCCAGGATGCGCGCCTGAAGATCATGACCAGCGCCGTGACGGGCGATAATCGCGGCATCAAGTTGGTTCTGCACTTGACGGACCCGGCGGGAAAGGGCATTCCTTTAAGTCCCAACTCGGTGGCCTTTTTAGGTAACCAGGCGGAATCAATTCTCGAGGTGCCCGTTACTTCGCCCATGAAATGGGACGCCGAACATCCCAACCTCTACACACTGGGAGCTGAATTGGTCGTGCATGAGTCGACCGTGGAGAAGTTGGAAAAGCGAATAGGGTTCCGGAAAGTCGAGCGGCGAAAAAATAAGCTGTACGTCAACGGGAATCCCGTGAAACTCCGGGGCGTGTGCCGGCATGATACGCACCCGCTGGGGGGAAGGGTGACCAATCCCGATCAGGATGAGAAGGATGCCATTCTGCTGCGCGATGCCAATGTCAATTTTGTGAGGACTTCGCACTACCCTCCTTCAGAAAGCTTTCTGGAGGCCTGCGACCGTCATGGAATCTACGTCGAAGAAGAATCCGCGGTCTGTTTTGTAAGCGCGCATTGGGCGGTGGCGGGCGGCGGAACTGAGTCAGCTCCCGAATATACCTCGCGATACATGAACCAATTCGCAGAAATGATCGAGAGGGACAGAAGTCATCCTTCCGTCATTTTCTGGTCCTTGGGCAACGAAAGCGCGTGGGGGTCAAACTTCCAAAAAGAACATGACTATGCCAAGCAGGAGGACCCTTCGCGGCCGGTTATCTTCAGTTATCCCGGCACCGTCCCTGCCTCCGTCAATGGCTACGACCTCTGGAGTGAACACTACCCGCAGTTTGACGGAGACTTGACCAGTAAAGACATCCCCAAACTCAACGACGAATACGCGCACATTGCCTGCTACATCACCGAAACCCTGAAGCGTGACCCGGGGGTCAGGAACTTCTATGGTCACAGCATAAAACGATTTTGGGAGAATTGTTACACGGCCGACGGCTGCCTGGGGGGAGCGATCTGGGCGGGCTTTGATGAGGTCTTCATGCTGCCGGGTGGGCCCGTGGGCTATGGCCAGTGGGGAATTGTGGATGGCTGGCGCAGGCCCAAGCCGGAGTATTGGCTGACCAAGAAGGCCTACTCGCCCGTGCGCATCGTGGATGGAGAGATTCTGAACCCGCCGGTCGCGGGTACTCCGCTGGAGATTCCCGTAAGGAACTGGTTCAACCACACCAACCTGGGAGAACTGAAAATCGTTTGGACTGTAACGGGTGCGTTGCCGGCCGGGAATGGGTTATTAACGGTGGGAGATAACTCCAGCGAGGTCAAAGGCGTGAATCTCGCTCCCGGAGCGGAGGGTACGATCGCCCTCCCTGCGCGGAATTGGCAAAACGGGGAATTTCTAAACATCAAGTTCTTTCGCCCCGGCGCGCTGCTGGTGGACGAATTCAATTGGCGGATCGGTAAGCGCGTGAGGAGTTTCCCGGGTGAGAAAGGCCCGGCGCCTAAAATATCGGAAGAATCATTATCCCTCACGGTTCGGGGTGCAGATTTCAGCGTAGTTTTTGACAAGGTCACGGGGCTCATCGGGGAGGGGACCTTCCGCGGCCAGCGGATCATTGAAAGCGGGCCACGCTTGAACCTCGGATCCCATGCCCTGCCTTCCTGGTGGCTGACCGGCATGCATTCTTCAACAACCCCGGAAGCGGCGGTGATCAATCTGTCCGGGGCTTACATGGATCGTGGCGGAGGCGGAGATGTCCTGCGCGTGGAGTTTGAAATCAGGATCGATGGTCGAGGGCTGATCACCACGGGATATGCCATCGACGGCCCGCCCACAGGGATGAGTGAGGTGGGAATCACCTACACGCTTTCGAGCTCGATCGACCGGCTCACGTGGGACCTGAAAGCTTTATGGTCTGCCTATCCTTCCGATCACATTGGCCGCCCCCGGGGAACGGCCATGAGGGAGCGGAGCCGCCCGGCAGAAACTTACCGCCGTGAACCCCAGGGACCGTGGTCCGAAGACTCGAGAGATTTTTTCCTTTACGGCCCCAACGACCCAGGCGGCCGTGGCACCCACGATTTCCGCAGTCTCAAGGAGAACATCTGGCACGCCTCCTGCGTCCTCGCGGGAACCGGCCTGCGCGTCAGGGCAGAGTCAGATGGCACGGCGGCGGCGCGCGCGGAGGTTTTACCGGACGGTAAGGTTCGGTTCCACCTTGACAACTTATGGGGATATCCGGACCTGGCTTGGGGAAACTATACTCAGCCCATAACCATCGAGCGGGGCTATAAGAACCGCGTCCGCATGCGCCTTACGGATAACGACGAAGCCTAGGCCGGATTTCCTAAGCACTAGTACGCAAGTAGGGTCTCAGTTTGCCATAGAGCCGGCTTTGCGCCGCCCTTTGGCGGAGTCGCCGGTGCATCATCAGACCGGGACACAATTAGTACGTAAGTACTGTTGCAAGAAGAGAGCAGATTTGATACCCTACGCCGCAAGTATTGGGAAAAATTGGCCAGTGAACCGCCGTTGGCAAAAGACGGCTCAGGTTTTTGAAAACGCTGAGAGGTGAACTGTCCATGAGCAAGCTAGTGAACCCCACACCCGGGCAGAGACCCGGGATTCTCAACGATTGAGCTTAGCGTCGCGACAACCATCAGACTAGGCGTGCAGGGCAGTGCCCTAGCGGCCGCTTGATCGGGCGGATGGAGAAATGAAGAAAACCACCACCAGCGGTAGAGCATTGAGCTCGGCAGCACTCTGCGGGTACTGGCGACGTGCCTCTTCGCCTGGGGGTGCGGGACGAAACCCGTTCGCCGCCGCGAGAGCGGCCAAAACGCGCGAGCCGCAAGGCTTTTCCTTCATTGAAGTAATGATGGTGATTGTCATCATCGGGATTGTCTCCGCCTTAGCGATTGTCGCTTTCACCAATGAGTTGCCGACTCTCCGTGCCGACTCCGCACTCCAACTCCTGGAAGCTCAAATCCGTCAGGCCCGCGAGGCGGCGGTGGACCAGAGGCGAAGCATTCTGGTCACGTTCCAAGGCACGGGCGAAATGGTGACCGTGAGGCAGAATCTGAATGTCACCACGACCCCCCCTACGGTTATTTCCACCACCACCTTGGGCGACTTTATCCTTGATCCCAATCAGATGGTGTTCAATGTCTTTAATGGTCTTCCGGACACGCCCGATGCCTTCGGCAACTCGCAACCTGTCAGTTTTACAGATACAACTACTTCTGCACAGGCCTGCCCGAATTTACCCTGCACCATCACCTTCCAGGGCGACGGCTCGGTGGTGGACAATGCCGGAAACTACGTCAACGGCACGGTTTTCATTGGCAGTGTGGGAAGCAAAATAACGGCGCGCGCCGTCACCATCCTCGGCTCGACGGGGCGCATCAAGGGTTACAGGTACAAAACCAATGCTTGGTTCTAGAGGGTGAGTTATGGACCGTGTCGTGCCAGGTCATGAGCATGCCGAAAGCGGCTTCACCTTGATCGAGGTGATGATCGCCGCGGTCATTTTGGTGACAGGCCTTCTCTCTTTGGCTTATGCCTTCGGGCTGGGATTAGGCGTTATTGGCACCGCCCAGGACGACAGCATTGCCCGCCAGATGGCCCGGCAAGCCATGGAAGATGTATTTACCGCTCGCGACACGGGAGGCATCGCTTTCACCGCAATTTGCAATCAGCCGACCGCCGGGTGCATCTTTATCTCCGGCTATGAACCCTTATACACCCCGGGGCCCGACGGTATTGTGAACACCTCCGACGATGGCACCGCCGCCCCCCTCCCCGGAGTGGTGAGCACCACTGGCGCGGCCGCCGGCGCCATCCTCCCCCCAGGGTGTGCTGCGGCGCCTTGCATCGAGACGATCGACACACCCGGGCCGGACGGCATCCTGGGAACTGGCGACGACATCTTCGTTCCGCTTGTTGGATTTCAGCGTCAAATTCTAATCACCGCGATCAACGGGACCCTCGATCAGGTCACCGTCAGCATCAAGTTCACGACGCCCAAGGGGATCACGCGTACGGTTACCCTGGTAGCGTTCATAGGGCCTTATGTCTAAATCATTTCCCAAATCGCACGATGTCCCCCGGGGATTCACCCTGGTCGAGTTGATGGTGGCCATGGTGCTGACCCTGATCTTGCTGGGGATGGCTTTCAACATTTTCGATAAGCTCAATAACGCCGCCGACTTGGCGGGCACCATGGCCGACGTCAACGAAAACCTGCGCGCCGGAGAGAACATGATTGCCCGCGATCTGAGCACGGCCGGGGCGAATATCCCCTTGGGAGGCTTCCCCCTCCCCAGCGGGGGTACTCCTTGCAAACCCATTCCCGTTCCCTTGCCCGCTTGGCTCCCGGCGCAGGTTTTTAACCCCGCCTGTGGCAACAACATGAACGTCATCACTCCGGGATCAGGATTTGGGCCGACGAGCGGAAGCGGCGGCACGAAAATCCCCACTGATTCGGTCACTCTGATCACGGTGAATCCCACTTCCCAACTGAACGAGTTTCAACTGTCCAGTATCAGCCCCATCACCACGACTCCCGGCGCTTACTGCTGCTTCCCTGCCGGCACCACCAGTGTCACCATCACCGTCAACCCGGGTACCAACGGCGGTAACCTCACGGCCGCCGGGTCATCCCAGGTCGTTCCCGGCCAGTTGATCATGTTGAGCAACGCCAATACCTCGGTCTTGCTCGCCGTCAGTACCGTTGGGGCTACCACCATCACCTGTACCACCGGTGACGCGGCGAATGACCCGCTGGGTCTCAATCAATTCCCGCTCTCGGCCAACAGCCCGACGGCCGGAACCGTCGCCCAACTCCAAACCACGGCCGCGCCGGCCGCGAATTTCTACCCCGCGACCTACGCGTACCAGATCAACATGACCACTTATTATCTGGATAACGCGTCGAGGGCCCCCATCTGGATGCTGATGAAGCAGGTGGGCACAGGGGCTCCGATGACGGGAGCGCCTCCCACCGTCCCCTCGCAACCGCCCCAGCCGGTGGCCATGGGGATCAACGTCTTACAGTTCGCTTATAGCCTTTCGCCGCCGGCGGTACCGACCGACCCCACACGGACGTTCGTTGCTCCTTATACTCCTAATACCATCCGCAAGGTGAACTTGTGGCTGACCGCCATGGCGGATCACCCCAATCGCAAAAGCGGTTTGTATTATACGAATTCGATGGGCACGTCGGTGACGGCTCAGAACTTGGCTTATTATAACCAGTACTGAGGTCCGTCGGGTGGTAAGCGGCAGCGGCCGTCAGAAAGAGGCAGAAAATGAAAAACCGCGAAACCAATGAGTCGGGTGTAGCTCTCATCGTAGCCATGCTGTTCATTCTGGTGTTTACCATCATGATACTGGGATTCTATTTTCAGACGACGGGGGAGCAGGCGGTCGCGGCGAGCGACCGCGACAACACGGTGACTTTTTATGCTGCGCAGGGCGCAATTGAAAATATGAGTTCGAACATTGGGTCCTTATTCGAACACTACGCCTCTCCCACGCCCGCCCAGATTGCCGCTCTGACCGGCGCCGCCTACCAGCAGAACATCCCGATCTATGACAGCCTCGGCAATGTCACCAGCCAAACGGTCACCTATGAAGAATACTCCATCACCAACTTGCCGACGCCCGCCAACCCCCCGACCCCGGCCTGCACCCCGACCGCCACCACCCTGTGCTCGACCATCACCATCATTCCCGGCACCGGCCCCTTAGCGGGACTTATGGGCATTCTTACTCCCTTTGACCTCACCGTGATCGCCGAGGGCCCCAACAAGTCGGAAATCAAGATGACGCGCCAGGTCCAGGAAGTGGCGGTGCCGGTCTTCCAGTATGGAATCTTTTCCCAGAGCGACCTCTCCTTCTTTGCCGGCCCCAACTTCGGCTTCGGCGGCCGTACGGCCACCAACGGAAACCTGTTTATCGCGGAAGGCCCGGGCAACACACTGACCCTTAACGATAAAGTCACTGCCTATCAGAATATCATCCGCGCTCAGCTTGCCAACGGCAATGGTACATCCGTAGCGACCGGTGATTACCCCGGCCAAGTCGATATTACGGTAGGCGCCGCAGGAGGTTGTCCGACGCCGACCTGCGCGCTTTGTGCCCCAACCAATGGTCCCCCCATCACCTGCCGGTCGCTGGCGTTGACGGAGGGCAGCGTAACGGGCGGCCCGGGGAGCGCCGCAAACCCCAACTGGCAAACCCTTTCCTTGACCAACTATGGGGGATACATTCGGGACGGCAATGGCGGCGCACCCGGGGGTACGGGAGTCAAGCTGTTGAATCTGGCCTTGGCATTGGCGAACACTTCACCGATCGCCATGATTCAACGCCCCTGTCCTTTTCCTACTCCTGTTCCAGCCGGGTACCCCGCGACTTGTACCGCCGAGCTTCCCACCTCGACGGTCGGCCAACAGCGCTTTTTCAACCAGGCCAGCGTGCGCGTTCTGCTTTCCGACACCCAAAGCCAGATCACGCAGTACAGCACGCAGGGCGTTACCGCCAATCTTCCTTTTCCGCTCGCCGAGGGTGGGGCCTCGGGGATGGCCGATGTCATCCAGCGCACCATCCCCGGCAATAACTATTATCTTCCGGCGACCGACGCTTGCCACCCGCCCGTCGCCCTATCGCCCGGCTGGACGGCCGATACTGATTACATGACCAAGACAGGAACAACTTTGCTGGGTGGCTATATCAAAGTCGAAGTGCAACTGAACTCCAACCCCGGAACTTGGCAGGATGTGACCCAGGAAGTCCTGAGTCTGGGAATTTCGCGCGACACCATGACCCCGACACCGATGACGCTGGGGGCGCCCAGCAATGCGAACGGCGGGGCATTAGCTGCCACTACCACCTACTATTACAAAGTCACCGCCGTGGGTCCTTGGGGTGAATCCCTGCCCAGCGCGGAAGTGAGTCAAGCAACCACGAACAACAACAAGGAGATTAAGCTCAGTTGGACGGCCCTCCCTGCGGCGTCCGGCGTAACCGGTTATAGGATCTATCGCGGAACGGCTGCGGGAGCAGAGACCGGTTACATTAACCTCGTGGTGGGTACGGCGCAGGCGAACTGGGCGGCGCCGTGGTCGGCTTATACGGACACCAACGGCGTAGCCCTCACCGCGCACGCACTTCCAGCTCCGTGCACGAATATGTCCATCCTGCACCTGGAAGGGGCCATCCCGGGAGAAATACTGGGCACGACGAGCTACACTTCGAACACCAATTATGTTCCCCTCAATATCTACGACCCGCGGGAAGGGGAGTTGCGGGACACGGATGCCGCCCCAGCCCCGCCCACGGTGTCCTTGAACGGCGTCATGAACATTGTGGAAGTGGACGTGGGCAACCTCCAGAAGTGGCTTGCCAATACGCTTTGCAATGCCGGCACCGTCCCCACCTCCTGCCCCAGTGGCATTCTGGCGCTGGGTGCTCCGGCGCCACCCACCGGCAACGGGTCCATTATCCTTTATGTTTCCGACCGGCGGGGCAACTGCAACCAGCCAGGCAATACTTTGCCCTGCGCGGGCAATGACACCGGCGAATTTGGAAATGAAGACACCATCAACCCCACGGTGGCGGCGGGGACGCCTAACGGAGTCCTGGACGTGGCTGCCGGCGGTACCGGCTCATGCCCGCCCCCCGCGGCCAACACCTGCCCGATTGAGGATGTGGATGGCAACGGGGTTTTCTACACCTATGGCGCCAAGCCCCACCCCCTCGCCATCGACTCCACCGACATTGGAACTCCCTGGCCGGGGTTCATCGCTGGCATCGCCAACCCCACGACCACGCGCATAAGGAGCGGCGCCGCGGCAGTACCCGCTAACGCCAGCTATGCTTGTGCCGCGGGCGACGGGTGTGTGGCGCAGAAAAATGGCGTGGTGGTATTCCGGCATGCCGTGCGCCTGATGGATGCCTCGCTGGGCAAATTACCTCCTCTTAACGCGGCGACCTTGGCGACTTGCCCCAACGCACAGGTCCCCGCCGCCTTCCCATCGCTTGGTGGATTCAGCCTGGCGTCAGAGAATCCTGTCTATATCCAAGGTGATTACAATGCCCTTGCTTCGGTCGGGGCATGGAGTCCTGACCCGTCAGGCAAATGCCACGTGCCTTCGGCGGTATACGCCGACGCCGTCACGCTGCTCTCCAATAACTGGGTAGATGGAGAGGACCTCGCCTTCCCGACCAACGTGGGCGGCCGCCCCGGCACCTCGAACACTTTCTGGAGGGTGGCGATCATCGGCGGTAAGAACAATTCCTTCCCGCTTCCCACTTATGCCCCCGCTCCCCGGGCGGACTTCGGGACCGACGGAGGGACTCACAACTTCCTTCGCTTTATCGAAAACTGGGGCTCCACGGCGAATTATCTCGGCTCCATGGTGAGCTTCTACATCGCCCGCCAGGCGACGGGGGTTTACAAGTATGATGTGGTCTATGCCGCCCCCACGCGTGCATTTAATTACGATACGGACTTTACGAACATCACCTCGCTGCCGCCCGGCACGCCCCGCTTTACGGACGTGAACGCGCTGTCTTACGAACAGTCGGTTCTGGCGAGTCAGTAGGTGGCGGGCGTCCGCCGTGTGGCGTAGCGCCGCCATCTTGACGGCTCAATGCCGGCTGGAAGCCGGCGCTACATCTGAATCTCCCCGGTAGTGGGTCATTTGCTGTAGCGGCGGTCTCCGACCGCCGCAATCTACTGAATCAAAAAGCCGGCGGTCGGAGACCGCCGCTAAAGCAAATCAAATTGACCCACTACCATCTCCCCTTGATTATTGACAAGAGTAAGCGTAATATACTCTGTCGATAACTGAGGGGAGCAAGAATGAGTAAGCCCACCGATTTGGTCCAGGGCACCCTGGACCTCCTGATCCTCAAAACCCTGGCGCTTGAACCCATGCACGGCTGGGGCATCGCCCAGCGCATCCGCCAGGTGTCGAAGCGAGTGCTCCAGGTGAATCAAGGAGCGCTCTACCCGGCTCTCCATCGCCTTGAGCAAAGCGGATGGATCAGGGCGAAGTGGGGTGAGTCGGACAACCATCGCCGCGCCAAGTTCTATGCGCTGACCCCGGCGGGGCGCAAGTATCTGGCCGAAGAGCACGCCAACTGGCAGAGGCTCTCCGCCGCCATCGGGCTGGTGCTGGAAACAGGGTGAGCGGCTAGCGTGTCTTTAATTTACTGAGCATTGCAGAATATAGTGACGAACTATTTTCGTAGCGCGGGCGTCTCGCCCGCTGTGGCGTGGGCATCCTGCCCGCTGTGGCGTGGGCATCCTGCCCGCTGTGGCGTGGGCATCCTGCCCGCTGTGGCGTGGGCATCCTGCCCGCTGTGGCGTGGGCATCCTGCCCGCTGTGGCGTGGGCATCCTGCCCGCGCGCTGGGCGGGAGCGGGACGCTCCCGAGACAGCGGGCAAGATGCCCGCGCTACGCAGGTAATTGTCACTATGACGCCCGTGGCACAAAATCTTCGCGCGACACGAACGCCCTAGCGCCGAGCGCTATAAGGCGTGTAAGCACTTAAATCAAAACCGCTCTAGCCACGGCGAAGAAGTGGGTTCGTGACGCGGAGGAACTTGAACTGATGAAAATCCGTATCCGCGGTGCGGATGTCGGTGATTCCATGTTCCCGCATGACCGCCGCGATGTGCAGATCATGAAACCGGGTGCCCGACATGTGCGGGTACTCGCGCACGAGTTCGTCGATCACGTCCGCATGATGTTCCGTTTCCGTCACCATCCCGAAGGAGGGAAAGGCCCGAAGTGCTTCGATGAAGTGCCAAGCTTGCGAAAACGAAAGGGGATGGGTAAAGGCCGAGCGTTGCGTGGCCACGCTGAGGAATTCGTAGACAATCGACCAGGTGACGCACCACGTTTCCGAGGAGAAACCCCATTGGCGGAGAACCTGTCGCATCTGCTGCTGCCCGGCGAAATCTTCGTCGGCAGCGTAGACGAGCAGGTTGGTGTCGACGACGAACACCGTCAGTCCTTTTTCTTAGACCCTTTGCGGTCGCGGTACAGCCGCAGGCGGTCCAGGTCGAGAACGCGATATATTTCGTCGCGACTGGTGATGTCAATTAGAGGGGGGCCCATCTTAAAAGAAGGCAGCCGCGGCAATGGCTTGCGCTTCGGCGGTCGGCGCAACCCCTGGCGCAGGAATTCCGCGGCCAATTCGGAGAGGGTCGTGCCCCGCTCCGCCGCTTGCCGCTTCAAATCGCGAAAGACGGGGTCAGGAATGATCAGCGTCGTCTTCATATGGAAAACCATACATAATGTACGGAAATATGTCAATGGAACTAAGTTTCCGGCAGTGACGCATTTGGAGGTGCCACGGCCATCTTGGCCGTGCCCATTCACGGGCGGGACGCCCGTGGCACTTCAAAATGAGTCAATACCAGGCTTCCGGCAGTGACGCATTTGGATTTTGTAGCGGGTTGTAGGGGTACGGCTTGCCGTACCCTCTTCCTTTTGCCGCGCGACCGAACTAAGAGGGTACGGCAAGCCGTACCCCTACAACCCGGCAGTGCCCTGTAACCATTGTCAAGAATTGGATGTTACAGCACGTCAGGCGAGGAACGATCGTGGAAGAATTGATGCGTTGGTTTTACAAGTTGCCGCTGCGGCTTCGTTCGCTGTTCCGTAAAAACCACGTCGAGATGGAACTGAGCGACGAACTCCGCTTCCACCTGGAAAAACTGATAGAGGAGAAAGTCGCACAAGGAATGACGCCGGAGGAAGCGCGTTACGCCGCCCTGCGCGAACTAGGTGGCGTGGAGCAAATCAAAGAGCAGTGCCGCGACATGCGCCGGGTGAACTACATCGAGAATTTCCTCCAGGACGTTCGTTATGGCTTGCGGATGCTCGGCAGGAATCCTGGATTCACGGCGGTTGCCGTTCTCACCCTCGCCCTCGGCATCGGCGGTAACACCGCCATCTTTGGCGTCGTCAACGCGGTCCTGCTGCGCCCGTTGCCTTTTCGGAATTCAAACCAGCTCGTTCGAATCTGGGCCAAGGACATGCGGAATGGGTCTCAGCACGACGTAGCTTCCTACCCCGACTTCGCGGACTGGGCGGCCGAGAATCACAGCTTCCAGCAGTTGGCGGCCTACAGCGGCCGTGCCTACAACCTCTCCGGGGGCGACCGTCCGGAGCGCCTGCGTGGCTCGCGGATCTCGGCCGGTCTCTTCGAGACGCTGGGCGTCAAGCCGGCACTCGGCCGTGATTTCCTCCCTGAGGAGCGCCAGCCCGGACGCAGCCACGTGGTGCTGCTCACCGATGGCCTGTGGCGCAGCCATTTTGCCGGCGATCCGCAAGTATTGGGCAGGACCGTAAAACTCAACGATGAGAACTATACCGTGGTGGGCGTCTTGCCCCCTCATTACGAATTTCCCCCTGATGACGTGCCCAGACTGCTGGTGCCGCTCGAGCCCGATGCCAGCCGGGGCCATGGCTTCCTGTTTGCGGTGGGCCGCCTCAAGCCGGACGTGCCGCTGGCCCGGGCGCAGGCCGAAATGAGCACCATCGAACACCGACTGGGGCAGGAGTATCCCCAAGACAAGGAGGTGGGGGTGGAACTGCAACCCTTGCAGGCTTCTTACGTAGCCGGTTTGCGGCCTGCCCTATTGATTCTGCTGGGCGCCGTGGGCTTTGTGTTGTTGATCGCCTGCGCCAACGTGGCGAACCTATTCCTGGGTCGCGCGGCGTCGCGGCAAAAAGAGCTGGCGGTGCGCGCATCGCTAGGTGCGGACGGCAGCCGCCTGATCCGGCAACTGCTCACGGAGAGTGCGCTGGTGGGTGTGTTGGGAGGTGCCCTGGGTCTACTGCTGGCGGTCTGGGGACGGGACGCCATGGTGGCGCTGCTGGCGCGGAGTTTCGCCCTGCCCGGAGGACTTAATATCAGCGTCGACCGCTGGGTGCTCACTTTCACGCTCGGCGTTTCACTCCTCACGGGCCTCGTCGCGGGATTGGCCCCGGCGCTCGGCACTGCCAAAGCTGACCTGGACGACTCACTAAAGGAAGGCAGCCGCGGGCTCACCGGCAGTTCCGGGCGTCAGCGGTTCAGAAGCGCGTTGGTGGTTTCGGAGGTCGCCTTGGCGCTGGTGCTCCTCTCGGGCGCGGGCCTTATGATCAAGAGCTTCGTTCTTCTGGCCGAGGTAAATCCCGGCCTGCGCCCGGAAAACATCCTGACGGTGGATTTTTCGCTGTATGGCGCAAGGTACACGCACACCGTCACTCGCGCCGCCGCCTTCGAGGAGATGCTCCACCGGGTGAGCCAAATCCCCGCCGTAAAGTCCGCCGCAGTGGTGACCGACATTCCCCTCACTGAAAACGAGGACAGCTTCGGGTTTAGCATCGAAGGGCTTCCCGAACCACCGGGCCGGATGCGGCACGCCCGGTTCAACATCGTGGGGCCCGGCTATTTCCGCACTTTGGGAATTCCGCTGGTCGCGGGCCGCGATTTCACCGAACTCGACGGCGCGGGCGCGCCCCGCGTGGTGTTGGTTAATCAGGCGATGGTCCGCCGCTTCTGGCCGGACGAGAATCCGGTGGGAAAGAGAATTAGCACCGATAACAAAACCTGGTTTGCCATCGTCGGTATCTGCGGTGACGTGCGGCAGATGGGTTTGCGGTCGAATCCGGAACCGGAAGTTTACGTCTCCTACTTGCAGGACCCCTATCAATGGCCGTACCTGAGCATGTTGATCCGCACCGGTTCCGATCCTCTGAAGGTCTTTCCCGCGGTCGAGCAGGCGGTGTGGTCCGTGGACAAGGACCAACCGGTTTCGCACCCGATGACCCTGGACCAGATTCGGTCCGATTCGATCGCTCAGCCACGCGTGATGGCGTTGCTGCTCGGTTCGTTTGCGGCCCTCGCTCTGGCGCTGGCCGCGGTTGGGCTTTACGGTGTGGTGGCCCGCTCGGTTGCAGAGAGAACTCACGAGATCGGAGTACGCATGGCGCTGGGCGCGCAAGAAGATGACGTGCTCGAACTGGTGGTTGGCCAAGGGTTCAGGCTGACGTTGACCGGCGTCGCTCTCGGCATCATCGGCGCGCTGGTGTTGACGCGCTCTCTCGCCAGTCTGCTCTTTGGCGTCAAACCCACCGATCCTCTGACCTTCATCGCAGTGTCGCTGATTCTGACGGCCGTCGCCCTGCTCGCCAGCTACATCCCGGCACGGCGGGCAACGAAGGTCGATCCCATGGTGGCGCTGAGGTATGAATGATTGACGATTTTCGATTTTCGATTGTCGATTGAAATGCGGCGCAAGTGTCGCGTAACACCTAACTTTTTGGCAGTCGGCCAGCGGCTCCGCCGCCCGAGTTGTAGGGGTACGGCTCGCCGTACCCTCTTTCTACTAATCCCGAGACTCTTCGTGGCGCGCGACGATTTCGTGCCACGGGCGTCCCGCCCGTGATCGAGCATGGCCGGGACGGCCATGGCACGATTTTGGTTTCGGCTCCGCCGCCCGAGTTGTAGGGGCACGGCTCGCCGTACCCTCTTTCTACTAATCCCGAGACTCTTCGTGGCGCGCGACGATTTCGTGCCACGGGCGTCCCGCCCGTGCTCGAGCATGGCCGGGATGGCCATGGCACGATTTTGGTTGCGGCTCCACCGCCCGAGTTGTAGGGGGACGGCTTGCCGTACCCTCCTTCTTTTGTCGCGCGACCGAACCAAGAGGGTGCGGCAAGCCGTACCCCTACAACCCGGCAGTGCCGCGTGACTATTGCCAAGAATAAGTTGTTGAATATCAATAAGATAAAAAGGATATCTATCTAACTTATTGAAAACACATTGGTTACAGGCTCTTCAGGCGGGCATTATCGGGTTGTGGTGGGCAATTGTGGACTATCCACCATAAGGGCCGGAGTGTGTTGACCTTCCGGCGTTTCGAAATTTAGGCTAGCGCCGCTCGCTCGTTACATCCCGGCCCGCCAGGCGAGGAAGGGTCGTGGAAACCCTTCATGGGGCGCCGATGAGTTCCTGCCTCTCGGAAAGGTTGCTGTCGGGAACGACGACCGCAACCCAGGGACTGTCGAGCGCATCGACTTGGCCTTGCAACATGATGCTCCCACCCTGCGGCGAATCGAGATTCAAGTCGACGACTTGCCGCGCGAGCTTGAGGTTATCCGTGCGGAAGGCCAGTTGGTGTGAGCCTTTCCCGCGCGCTGTGATGTTGATGGCAACGTGGCCGGCGCGATCCGTCTTCTGCGACAAAGCCAGGTCGAAGTCATGCCCCGGCAATAGGTCGAGGTCATACGTGGCGCTGGGCAGGACCGTCAGAGACTTTCCCTGCACTTCGTACTTCCCTTCCGGCAGCCAGGCACGGAAGGCGCCGGTTGCTGCGTTTACCGGGACGCGAACGGTCTGCCCGCTACGCGTCTCGTGGAACTCAAGTGACCCAGCCTGTGCGCGGCCCATGACCAGCGCGGGACCCGTCAAATCCTGCACCAAGTAAAGCCAGCGGGAGACGGCGTGCGTCCACACTTCCTTGTAGTTGTAGCACGTGGCGGCGGGCCAGTAGGGGATGTCGCTGTCATCGCGCGCCTCGATGCCCACCGAAAGCGCGCCCACGATATCGCCGGAAGCGGGCGAGTACATCGGCGCGAAGTCGTAGCCCTCGCCATACATGATGCTTTGTGCGAAGGGATTGCGCCCCGCGATCCATTCCAGTTGCTTTTCCGCCAAGTCCGCCGCTTGCAGATTGCCGCGCAGGTGCGCCGCCGCGGAGAGCGCCTTGCTTTCAGAAAGCCCCGTGCCGTTGGTCCCGCGCCGCTCGAACCACACCGGAAACAGCCGCAAGTGGTACCCCTTGCCGATTTCGATCCCGTTCTGGATTTGCCGGCGGTAGGATTCGCGCCGGTCCTGGGGCGCTTGCAAGTACTCGTCATCACGATACACCGATGCGGGCAGCACGGTGTAAGGCTGCGTGAACTCCGCCATAGCCTGCAAGAAGTACTCGGAGTGCAGCGCGACGGCCGAGTACCACTTCATCCAGTCCGGATCGTTGGGGAAATCCTCACACATGCGGGCGAGCGCGACCAGCGGCCCCTGAGCGTGGCCGGGATGGCTGTAATGGAGGATTTCGTCCTTTTCGGGACTCGTGTAGAAGTAGCCCGTGATCGGCGCCTTCCAGTCAGCATGGAGTTTGCGCTCCTGCATGGAAACGAGCACTTGGGCATACTGGTGGGCTTGGTCGGCATAGCGCGGCTCGCCCGTGGCCCGGAACAAATCGAGCGAGGCCAGAACACCCGTCGACAGCTCGTCGATCTTTTCGCCAAGAGTGTGGCGATGCGGCTGCTTGATGCCCATGGCCTCGACACCGAATTGCCAGTCGGCGCGCGCCATACGCAGGCTGTAGGCAGCGAGACCCGGGTCATCCGTCTTCAGCACCCTTGCCGCCAGGGCTTCCGCCGCGGCCGCCACGAAGTCCTCATAGGGCGCCTGGTTGGCTTGCTCGACGATGTCATCGCCATTCCCCAGGATGCCGTCCGTCCAGTGACCCATGCCCGAGGCGGCAATGCGGTAGCCATCTCCAAGGCTGGTCTTGAGAATCCACGCCAGGCCCCATTTCGCTTCCTCCACCAGGCGGCCGGAGAGTTCCGGATCTTCGTCTCGCATGCGAAGTTTTTCAGCCAGGCTGAGCATGGCGTACACCGCCTCGCCGGTGTTGAACAACAGTTGCGAAAGGTCGCCCGCGTCGTGCCAGCCGCCATTGATGATGATGCGCTTGTCGCCGTGGACTCCTTGCCAGTCGAGGTGGCAGACACCGTGCACGCCGGGAATCTCCGTGCCGCACCGCTCGGTATAGAAGAAGTTGATGGCCTTGAAGATGGGGTCGCGCCAGACGTTTGCGCCGATGGGGAACGGCGGCGTCTGCTCTCCGCCAACCCTGAGCACATAAAGACCCGGAGCACGGACCTCAGAGAAGTCCAGCACTTGGAAGCGGCCGAGGTTGCTTTGCACATCACGCACGGTTTTGGTGAGGACCACTTCACCCGTGTCCTGCCGCACCACGCTGAATTCGTGCGCTGCGAGGCCGCTCGCGAGGGCGGTCTTCGGCGCGCCGGTCTCATAGCCGCTGCCGCTGAAGGAAATCCTGCCCGTCGCGACATCCCAGCCCTCGAAGTGGTCGGCGTCGACGCGTTGGAGTTCCAGGTGATCGAGATCGAAGGTGACGATGGGCTCAGCCTGCGGCTCCCGTCCGTCGTTCAGGTATTCGATCACCACGCTGGTCACCTTGTCCCGGGCCAGGTTCGCGATCTCCCAGACGATGTGGTTCCACTTGTTGTTTTCCAGCCCGAAAGTGTTGTACCCCTCGCGGTTCCACATCGTCGGAACCTTGTAAGCCCCGTCGTTGTGCAAGGACACTTGCATCGAGATGTTGTGGAAGCCCGGAAGGTTCGGGTAGACCCAGAACGAAAGGCGATTGAACTTGCTCCAATCTTCCCCAGGGAACGGCCGGGTGGCGGTAATCGCGCGCGATGAGTAGCCTGACGTCAGTCCCAGCGTGCCCTGGAGCCGCAGCGACTGGCGGCCATCAATCGCCCGCTCCGTGGTGAAGGTCATTTCCCCAAAGCCGCTGTGGACCCACGTGGAGGGGTTCTCCATGTCGTCGAGAAGCCGAGTCTCGAGCACCGGCTTTTGCAGCCAGCGGTACATGGCGCCGTCTTCGAACCGGGCGTTCATGGGCAAGCGCGGTTCCTCACCCGCGAAGGCGGGGAGAACAAGCAGGACGAGCAGAAGCACGAGAGCATTTCGCATGATGACCCTCCGTCCAATAATCACGCGGGACTCTAACACGGCGGAGAGGCACGCGTCCAGTTGGCGGCGCGCGTTTGAATGTCGTAATATTGCCGACTGCAATTCCCAAGAGGGAATGCTGGCCGCCACGCTGATGCAAGTTCTTGGGTACGAGCGAGCAGAAGGAAAGACGGGGGATCACGACCGATGAAGATAACGGACTGGACGGTTTACACGCCTGACAGGAATTTCCACGTCTTCGTGGAATTACAAACCGACGCGGGTTTCACGGGGTGGGGCGCTTGCTATTCGGAGAAAGGGCAAGTGCTCGGGGCGCTCGAGTGGCTGAAGCATTTTGTGGTGGGAGAGAATCCCCTGGAGATCGAGCGCCTGACCGAGAAGCTGCGCGGCATTACTTTCTGGCTGGGGCGAGGCGGAGCGATGACGCATGCGATCAGTGGCATCAACATCGCTCTCTGGGACCTGGCGGGGAAAATTCTCCAGCAACCGGTCTCGGTTTTGTTGGGGGGAGCGTATCGCACCAGCGTACCGGCCTACGGATCGGTTCTCTTCGCTCCGGTGGATAGCTTGCCCCAACGCATCCAGTCTACGAAAGAGCGTGGCTTCCGCGCCATCAAATTAGGGTGGGAACCTTTCGGCCAGGGGAGCGTGGGGGAGGATGAAAAATTGGTAAAGGTGGCCCGCGAGGCGGGGGGAGTTGAGATGACCCTGCTGATCGACGCAGGCGGAAGTACTCCGTTCTGGAAACACCGGTTCAAGGATGCCCTGGAGAGGGCCGAAATGCTGGCCGACTACGATGTTTACTGGTATGAAGAGGCCTTGGCGCCGGATGACCTGGAAGGCTACGCGCGCTTGACCGACCTTTCACCGGTCAAGATTGCGCACGGTGAGGTGCTGACGCGCCGCGAGTCTTATGTGCCCTACTTCGACCGCCGGGCTATGGATATCGTCCAGCCGGATGTGGCGAAAGTCGGTGGCCTGTCGGAAATGCGGCGGATTGCGTGGATGGCGGAGCAGCGGGGAATAGAACTGGTGCCCCATGGTTGGAATACCGCGGTGGGCGTGGCCGCCGACATTCACCTGGTCGCCACTCTCCCTTCGAAATCATTTGTGGAATTCAACGTGGGAAGCCCCTTGGTTGAAGATCTAAGCCTCCCGCGTTTCAGCCTGAACTCGGAAGGACACTTGGAAGTTCCCACTGCATCCGGCTTAGGGTTGGAGATTGACCGGGAGCGGCTTAAATACTTTGAGGCATCGGGGTATTCCAGTGGCTCCTGGACATGGGACGACCGGAAGGAAGTCAATCCTCATGAGCCATGAACCAAGCGGACAGACGAAGGGAAAACGGGTTCTTGTGGCCGGGCTGTTCCATGAGACGAATGGCTTTTTGCAAGGGTCCACCGCGCTCCGCGACTTCGAGATCCTGCGCCGCGAAGAGCTCCTGCGTGTTGCCGGGGATGTTTCGCCGCTGGCCGGGGTTCTCGAAGTGGCGGGGGAAAACCATTGGCAGGTTCTGCCGGCCATTGACATGCGCGCGGTTCCCGGACCGATCGTCGAAGATGAAATCCTGGATGTCTTCTGGAAGGAATTCCAATCCGTGGCGGCCTCCCCTGGCGGGAAGCGCGTGGATGGAATCCTGCTGGTTCTGCACGGGGCGATGATGACGCGGTCATTCGCGGATGTGGAGGGTGAAGTATTGGCCCGGATCCGCGCGCTCTGCGGAGAACACTGCCCGGTGTGCGGAGTGCTGGATTTGCACGCGAATTTTACGGCCAAGATGGCTTTGAACAGCGATGGGCTGGTGGCCTATCGTGAGAATCCCCACACGGATGCCCTGGCCGCCGCCAAAAACGCGGCGCGTTTGTTGGAGCGCCTGATGCGGACGGGGGAAAGAACGACTGCCGTGTGGGAGCACCCGCCGGTCATGTGGCCGCCCACGGGAACCGCCACCGCCACAGAGCCTATGAAGTCTCTGGAAAAGATAGCACGGGAAATTGAAGCTCGAAACCCTCAAATCCTGGTGGTAAATGTACTGGCGGGGTTTGCCTTCGCCGACATCCCGGAGACAGGAGTAAGCTTGGCCGCCGTCACCGTGGGGGATCCGGAAATCGCGCGATCGGAATTAAGCCGATTGAGCGACGCATGTTGGGCGAAAAGAGAAGTTGGGAATGTGCTTGATCCGCCTGCGGATGACGTCTTGCGAAGACTGCCCCCGCGCGGCGAAGGCCCGATTGTCCTTGCTGAACCTTCCGATAACATCGGGGCAGGCGCTCCGGGTTCGGGGACCGGGCTGCTGCGCGATATGCTGGAACACTCCGTCGAAAACGCGGCGGTGACCATCAATGATCCCTCGGCGGTACGAGCACTCAGTAAAGTTCGCCCTGGAGAATTGGCGAGAATTACCATCGGCAACCAGGCATCCAGCCTCTACCCTCCCCCCGTGGAGATGGACGTAGAGTTGGTGTCAAGAAGTGATGGAAAGTTTGAGCTGGAAGATCCGCAAAGCCATTTGGCGTCGCTGTTCGGGATGCACATCGACATGGGCCCGTGTGCCGTCGTCCGCCACCAGGGAATTTGGATTCTCCTGACGAGCCGGGCGATTCCGCCCTTCGACCTGGGTCAACTGAGAAGTCAGGGGTTGCACCCTGAGACTCTGTACATGATGGGCGTGAAGGCGGCCGTGGCCCATTGGCGAGCCTATGGGCCTATTGCCCGGGTGTGCTACTCGGTGGATACGCCAGGCCCTTGCTCCAGTAATCTCAAGGTCCTCCCATATCAAAATGTCCAGCGGCCTATTTACCCACTGGATAATAGCCGATTTTAGAGGCACGCGCCCTGGCAGAAGAGCCTGTCTACTGCCGGTCGACAAAATTACGCCCCGAGTTCGCAAGGTAAAGTCCTAGCGCGGTAGGCTAACCAGGGATTCCGCCCTGAAAAATGGGACAGTGTCCGTTTAGTTCACTTGCTGCTTGACGTTAATGGTTTCTGTCCTGAAAATGGGACTAAGTCCTTTCAATTCAGCTAGGACTTGACTTTACTAGAAATCCTATTATCCTGCTTCGCAGAAGTCGCAGAGCGATTCTGGCTCATTTACCAAGCTGTACAGGTTTCTTCGAACAGTCGAGAAAGTGGGGCTTGAGGATCGAAACACAGAATAGGAACATCGATGGCAGACAAGAGATAAGGTGGCGTATTTTAATGTGTTTCTACTAAGATGGAGCTTGACTGCCACTGAGGATTATGGTAACCACTATAGTACGATAGTCAAGATAATCTTAAGTTTGTTTGTTGTTTGATCGGTTGGTGGGAAAAAGGGGTCACACCATGAAAAGGCGCTTATTGCTGCTTGTCTTAATTTCCCTCCTGGCGGTCGCGAGCGCACTCCTAGGAGCGGATGCAAATACCCAGTGGGTCGGGGTTTTATGGACCAAGGGTTCCGTTTCAATCGGAGATATCAGAGTCACCAGCGGGGCCACGGTTGTACCTGGGGACGTGATTACCACCGCCCCGGGAGCCTCGGCTTGGGTGCGTTTCCGGTCTCCTGCCTCGACCATCCTGCTCGCTGACACGCAGGTGACTTTGCTGGGTGGCAACTCTTCACCGAATCTTGCGCTGCGCCACGGAACCATGGTCGTTGACGAGAATGTTGCCGATCCGGTACAAGTTTCGCTTCCCGGTGGACGGGTGCTCGTGGAGCGAGACGGGGCGTCGGGAGCGCAGTGCCAGATGGTGGCGGAAGGGAATGCTTCCACCGTTACGGTGCAACGCGGGACAGCGGAGATCCATGGCATGGGCGCTCCGGTGATTTTGCACGCCGGACAGTCCGGCCGTGTCGAGGCGGGCCCGCAAGGTGGCCCACAGGTGGCGGGAAGAATCAGCAAAGAAATTCCCAAAGGAGTTATCCAGAGGCAAGGTGAAACTCAGGAACTTCCCTTGGCCGTGGATGACAAGGTCGATTGGAATGATCAAGTCCGTACGCTGGAAGCCGGGCGGGCGCAGATCATGCTGCTCGACGGGTCGATCTTGAATGTGGGCGCCCGTTCGACGATCAAGGTCTTGAAGCATGATCCGCAGACGCAACAGACGGAAATTGAGTTGACCCTGGGGAAAGTTCAGGCGAACGTGACGAAAATTACGGCCCCGGGGGGGAAATTCGAACTCCGCACCAAGAGTGCGGTCATTGGGACAGTTGACACTTCCTGGGTGGCCCAGGTCGATCCCAACAATCCCGATCGAACCACGGTCTGTGACGTGGATGGCACAACCAAGGTCTATAGCATCAACCCGAATCCTCCGCCACCCTATTTGGGCCAGACGCTCAACCCCAACCCTCCGCCACAATATATTGGCGGGTCTCTTACCTTGAATAAGGGGGAGTGCGTGATCGTGATATTTGGCCAGCCTCTCGGGAGCCCGTTCGCCGGGGCCAATGAGATCGCGAGCATGCTGAACCAGACTTCTATCGTTACCGGAAGCGTAGGGGCAGCGGGCATTGGGCCTGCCCTCGTCGTGGGTATAGGCGTCGCGGGGGGAGGGGCCATCGGAGCGACCATCGGAGACATCGTGCTCGCCGCTCCCGCAGTGACGTCTCCTTTACATCCCTGAGGTCTCTCACGGTCTAGCGGCGTCTCGGATCACCTTAGTGCTGTTCATACCGGATGCGTCCCGAAAAACACCTCGGGACGCATTTCCTTTTTCACCTGGCCCTGCCGGTTTCTGCCCGACCTTCCAATCTGACAAGCTCTTGACAGTCCTCTTGTTGTAGCGGCGGTCTCTCGGCGCCGGAAACTATTGAATCAAAAGCCGCCGGTCAGAGACTGCCACACAAAAACCATACTGACCCACCACCCAGGGTTGCCTTTGAATCCTAAGCACGGACCAGTTTTTTGATCTTACGGGCAGAGACACATTCGCACTATTCATAGTCGAATTAATTCTAATTGAGGAATATTGTTTACTGTAATACTTAGAAATTGTCAACAGCGGATTCGCTATCGGTTGGACTGTAGTCTGAGGCGATCGCAATTCTGCTTGTAGTTGGCGTTCTTGGGGTCGAGGGTGGCGGCCGTCTGGTATTCCGCGAGGGCGTCCGCACGGTCACCTTTCTGCTCCAGTGCGTCGGCCAGGCTGGCATGCACGGCGGGGTTATTGGGATTCAGGCGCAGGGACTCGCGTTCTTCCGCAATGCCTCCATCCAGGTCGCCACGAACGGCCACCACCAGGCCGAGCCCGGCGTGCGCGGCGTCATTGTTGGCGTTTAACTGGAGCGCCGCGTGGTATTCGGTGACGGCATCGTCCCAGTTGCCATTGTTCCGGAGCGCATCAGCGAGGTTGGTGTGTGCCATGTCGCTGTTGGGGCTCAGTGCGAGCGCCTTGCGGCATTCCGCGATGGCGCCGTCCCAGTCGCCTTTTTTCCCCAGGGCCGCTGCCAAGTTGGCGTGGGCCATGTGACTGTTGGGGTTTAGGGCGAGTGCCTGGCGATATTCCGCAATGGAGCCGTCCAGGTCGCCCTTGTTGCCAAGCGCCGCGGCGAGATTGGCGTGGGCCGCGTCATTATTGGGGTTCAGGTCCAGCGCCTTGCGGAATTCCGCAATGGCGCCATCCCAATCGCCCTTGCTTTCGAGAGCGGCGCCCAGGTTGGCCCGGGCGAAGTCATTGTTGGGATTTAGATCCAGCGCCTTGCGTTCTTCAGCGATTTCGCCGTCCCAATCGTGCTTGCCGCCCAGGGCCATACCCAGATAGGCGTGCGCGTAGTCATCTTTGGAATTCAGGCGCAAGGCCTCACGGTTTTCGGCCACGGCGCCGTCCCAGTCGCCTTGTCCTGCCAGCGCCAGGCCAAGGACGATATGCGCCATCATGTTGTCGGGGTTCATGCGCAGGGTTTCGCGGGCAGCCGTCACGTCATCGTCCCACTTCTTTTGCCGGCCCAGCACGGAGGCCAGGCCCAAGTAAACATCAGGGTCGGGCGAACCCAGCGTCAGGGCCGCGCGAAATTCCTTTTCCGCATCGGCGTATTGTCCTTTCAGTTTGAATGCCGCGCCGCGCGCCACATGCTGTCGAACCTCGGTTTGCCGGGTTTGGCCGGCAGTCTCATCGGTCATGGGAGGTATCACTTTGGCCTTCTTGAGCGCCGCAATTAATTCGTCGTCTCCACCGGCCAGCCGCACTTCCTGAAGATAATCCTCCTTTACCGTGAAGTCGATGCCGCGGTCTTTCACCAGCATCGTCACCCGTTGGACGGGCGACTCGGCGCCCAGTTGGGCAAAGACCTGCACCTGGTTCAGGGGCATCTTGGAGCGCACCGCTTTCAGGAATTCATCCTTGGCGCCGGCGGTCTTAAGGGATTGGATGTAATTCTCCGTGGGGCCGAAATCAAGGCCCCGCTGCGTGATCATTTGCGCGCCCGAGGCATCTCCCAGTCCGGCGCGCACCATGTGATTAACCTGCTCCACGCCGAGCGGGGTATTGGCGCGCAGCGCCTTAAGAAATGGTTCCTTGGCGCCGGAGGACTTGAGGCTCTTCAGGAAATCCTGGGTGGGGGTAAAATCAATCCCGCGCTGCGCAATCAGTCCTGCTCCCGAATCGTTTCCCAGCCCGGCCCGCACCATGTCAACGACCTGCTGCATCGTAAAGGGTTTCTCCTGGGCCCCGGCGGACAGGGCAAAGACCAAACCTGTTGCCAGCAGGAGAATCGTCAGCGTTCTGCGGAATCCCATTGTCACCTCGCGAGATGGTCGTGGACTGAATAAAACCTATGGGCAGATTCTACCGCACTTTTCCGGCCCGCCGTCAACAGGATGTTGCGGCAAGCCAGAACCACGTGGCACGGGCTTCCCGCCCATGAGCGCTAAGTCAGCAAACCCACTCTCTGCACCCTCACCCGGGTGTGACCGCCCTTGTCCTTGTGATATGCTACTGTTCAGCTTGATGAGTTGGGCATTTCACAACCTTGCTAATTTGGGTCAGGGATTTCATTTCTTTTCATGTCAGGGAAGCTCTCACAAATCGGCACGCGGATCGTTCGGTTTACCACGCGAAATCTGGCGCCCTTTCTGATCAGCGCCTCGGTCTGTCTGGTCAGCCTGATTCTCTATGGGGCGGTCTACTTGCAGCCCCACGTCAATCCCTTCCTTCAATTCCTCGCCAACATTGAGCTGAAGACACTCGACGTGCGGTTCGAATTGCGCGGGGGGCGCGCCCCGGGTCCTGCCGTGGTCGTCGTAGCCATTGATCAAAAGAGCCAGGATGTGCTCGGCCGCTGGCCCTTTCCGCGCAGCTACTTTGCCCAGGCCATTGACTTTCTGCGGGTGGCCCATGCCCGCGTTATCGCCCTCGATATGAATTTTCCGCAAGTCGACGCCAACTCGGGGCTGGAGGCGTTGCGGTCTGTTCGGGAGGACTACGAGCATCTGGTGGCCCCATCGTTGCACGCCCCGGCCTTCGAATCAAAACTGAAGGCTCGCGAGGCCTCCGCCGACAATGACAAGCTGTTTGCCGAAGCCCTTTCCCGCTTCGATAACGTCATCCTGGGTTATTTCTTTATTTCGCCTGAGGAGGTAAAGTCGCAAAACCCGGAGCGCTTGAAGCAATTCCTCGACATACTTTCTTTCCAGGCTTATCCGCAAATCGTGCACCCGGAATACGCAAAGAATTTCGAGGGCCCGGAAGCCCAGGGCATTTCTCCCAATCTGCCGGCGTTTGCGGCCAATGCCAAGAACTTCGGATTCTTCTATATCGACCAGGACCCCGATGGTGTCGTGCGTCGCGATCCCACTGTGGCGGAATTCCAGGGTAACTTCTATCCCTCCCTGGACGTTGCCGCCGCCATGGCCTACACGAACAACTCGCTCGACCAGGTGAAGGTCATTTTCAACCCCGGCGGAGTGGAAAGAATCGTCATGGGCCAGCTCACCATCCCCACGGATCGCCGGGGCTTCGTACAAATCGATTATGATGGCGGCGCCGGCACCTTCCCGACTTATTCCCTGGCGGATGTCGTCCGGGGCAAATTGTCACGGGACCTATTTCGTGATCGGCTGGTGCTGGTCGGCGCGACCGCGACCGGCATTGGCGACATGGTGCTCACGCCTTTTCGAAAATCGACACTTCCCGGCGTCAAGGGGCATGGTAACGTGCCATTTCCTGGCGTCGAGGTGCACGCCAACATGATCGATGATATTCTCTACCAACATTTTATCCGGCGTGGGCTGCCCCAATATCTGACGGACATCGCCTTCCTTATTCTGTTCAGCCTGGGAGTGGGGATTCTGTTCAGTGTCCTTACTCCCCTGCGCGCCACACTGCTCCTGACCGGGTCCCTGTTTCTGTTTTTCTGGCTGACCTATTATTGGTTCGCGCATTACCGGATGTGGGTCGCGGATTTTCTTCCCATGACGACCCTCATCATCACCTATGTCGGAATCGTCAGCTACCGCTTCTTTTTTGAGGAGGGCGAAAAAAGGAAGGTCCGGTCGGCCTTCTCCCAGTACATGCATCCCGGCCTTATCAACCAAATTCTCAATCGCCCGGAAGCCCTCCGGCTGGGAGGGGAAGAGAAGGAGCTCACGGCATTATTCGCGGACATTCGCGGCTTTACAACCCTTTCCGAAGGGCTCGAGCCTGCCAGTCTGGTGGATTTGCTCAACGAATATCTGTCGGAGATGACCGAGGTGATCTTCAAGAATTGGGGGACCCTGGACAAATACATTGGCGATGCCATTATGGCATTCTGGGGAGCCCCCTATCCGCAAACTGACCACGCCCTCCGGGCATGCCGGACGGGCCTTGAGATGCTTCAAGCCTTAGAGCGCCTGCAAGCGAGTTGGGAGTTGCGAGGCATGCCCCGCCTGGATATATGCGTCGGTATCAATACCGGCACCATGCTGGTGGGAAACATGGGTTCGAAAAGGCGGTTCAATTTCACCGTCATCGGCGACAGCGTCAATCTGGCATCACGCCTGGAAGGCCTCAATCGGCAGTTCGGCACCGACATCATCATCAGTGAGGGTACCCTCCATCAGGTGAAAGGTCAGGTCGTCGCGCGGGAGCTCGACCTCATTCGCGTGAAGGGGAAAACGCAACCCGTCCAGGTTTATGAACTGCGCGGCCTCGCGGCAGACCTCCCCCGGCATAGCGATTTGGTTGGCCGCTTTGCCATGGGCCTGGAAGCTTACCGGAACGCCCAATGGAACACCGCCATCGAGATCTTCGAAGCATTGGCGCGCGACTATCCCCAAGACGCTCCCAGTCACGTCTTCCTTAAGCGCTGCCGTGACCTTCTTACGCGGCCCCCGGAAGGCAGTTGGGACGGGGTCTTTGTGATGAAGAGCAAGTGACCGGTAGCTGGGGCGAAAGAACTTGACGAAGAAATGACCACCCCTCAGCCGCTCGTTCTCCGCTGGAACCCGCATGACGTTTGAGCATAAGAGCCGGCGCCTGCTGATCCTTCTGATCGGGTTCGCGCTCCTGGCGGGCGTTGCCACCTGGTCCTTTCGCAAGCTGGGACGATGGCTGGTTGACCCTGACGCCTTGCAGCATGCGCGGGTGATCGTGATTCTCAGCGGCTACACACCCTTTCGAGCCATGGAAGCCGCAAACCTTTACCGGCAGGGTTGGGCGCCGGAAGTGTGGTTGTTGCGGGACCAAAGCAACGAGGCCGACGAGGCCTTCGCCAAGCTCGGCATCCCCTATCCCTCGGAACAGGACTACGATCAGCAGGTACTCGAGCGGTTGGGCGTCCCGAAGGAGGCAATCCGCATCCTCGACCCTCCCACCAGCAACACCGTGAGCGAAGTCAGGCTCATCGCCGGCGAGTTGCGGCGCGAGGGGGGAGACAAAGCCATTGTGGTGACCTCCCCGCTGCACACGCGGAGGGCGAAGGCCATCTGGCGCATCGTCGTGGGAGATCACCCCCAAGCCATCCTGCGTTATGATACTTCTGAACCCTGTGATCCTGACCACTGGTGGCGCGCCACCCAGGATGTGGAAGCTGTGGCCCACGAAGTTCTAGGTCTGATCAACACCTATCTGGGTTTTGTGGCTAAACCCCGCCAGCGATAAATTTGCTTTCAGGGGGGCGCTCGCTGGGCGAAGACCACCGGCACGCTTAGCCATTTCTGAGGTGCCATGCCTCAAGACCTCACCCCGGAGGAGCAACTCTGTCTGCTGCTCTGTCGCGGGCGCTTTTCGCCCGACGTGGCGAAGCGGGCCGTTGATCAGATGCAGGCCGGAGTGCACTGGGACGTGTTACTCGAACGCGCCACAACGCACGGTCTGATTCCCCTTCTCTATCACCGCCTCCGCGCGCTCGATTTTCGCGGCGTTCCGCCGTCAGCTCGCAGGAACTTGGCGGACACCTTCGGAGTCAACGCGATTCGCAACATGCTCCTCACTGAGGAGCTCGTTCGAGTGCTGACGCAACTCGGCGCGGCCGGTGTGCCGGTGATCCCCCTCAAGGGCATCGCTTTGGCCGAGTCACTCTATGGTGACGCCGCTCTGCGCAATTCGGCTGACCTCGACATCCTTATTCACCCCAAATATCTGGTGGATAGTCTGCATCTCCTCGAATCAGTTGGATATAGGGCGCGCTGGAGCGACCCTTCCTGGGTTCGCCTCCTGGCGCGCTATGGCAAGGATTGCTTGCTGATGAGAGAGGACGCGCGGCGGGTGTACCCGTTGCAAGTCCATTGCGGATTGATTTGGGGAGGCCCGGCAGAGCAACCTTTGTTGGCCGAGCTCTGGTCCGACGCTGCTCCCCGGCCCTTTCACGCGGCGCCGGCTTATGCCCTGAGCCCGGAATGGGAATTCCTCTACCTGGCGGTGCATGCTGCCCGACATGGCTATCCCCCTTACAAGTGGTTGGTTGACCTGGATTGGCTTTTGCTCCGCGGCGGAATCGATTGGGATAAGGTGCAAGAGAAGGCAATGCGGCTAGGGTGGAAAAGTGTTATCAAGTCTTGCCTGGCGGCTTGTTTCTCTTTGTTGGAAACCCCTATCCCCGAGCCTTTTGGGTGGATAGCTCGCCATTCCCCGTTGGAGAGCGGCACTTCTGGCGCCAAGCCTCTCCAAATCCCCCGGGAGACCATTTTCGCCCTGCGGCTGCTCCCCACCTATTCCCAACGGTTTAGATTCCTCGCCACGAGACTATTTGTCCCTACTCCGGCGGATTCGGGCTTCCTTCGCCTGCCCTCCTCACTGTTCTTTCTCTATTACTTTGTACGGCCCTGGCGCTTGATGGTCGCGGTGGCAGGATGGTTCATTCAGGCGGGCATAGCGAGAGTCCGTCGGCTGCTTCGTCGCGGTCCATGAGAATGCGTATGACGGTTGTAGCGACGGCCTATGACTGCTGTCGGCGTCCTACTTGACGAATAGCAATTCCGGAGCGGCGGGCTGCTGCAACCCGGTGATCTGCACCAGGCGAAGGCCCCCCGACGACTTTTCGGCGGCGGCGGCTTTAGCCAGCATGTTAGCGGACAGAATGCCGGTGCGAGCAAACGACTTTTCGCAATCTTGCGACGAAGGACCGCGCATATTGCCTTCCTGGAAGGCCAATCCCGGGCAACGCGTGCAGGTACCCAGGTGCGAGCAACTCGAGCACGTCGGCAAATCGCGCCCGTGAATGGAGCGGACCTCGTTCAATTGCGGCGAAT
>Ga0326728_10002162_pt1 | contig 66665 bp, 48 predicted proteins | sample MB3enrmetagenome_FD_207602 | JGI IMG/M metagenome (GOLD analysis project Ga0326728, IMG submission 207602) | Lab enriched peat soil microbial communities from McLean, Ithaca, NY, United States - MB31MN | ecosystem: Environmental > Terrestrial > Soil > Wetlands > Peat | place: USA: New York...
GACTTGGGCTTGTATCGCTGTTAGATCGGCTACGAGTGCTTCAATATACTTCATGAACCGCCGTGTACGGAACCGTACGCACGGTGGTGTGAGAGGACGGCGGGAGCGATCCCGCCTCCTACTCGATTCACGGATGGAATTTCCAGGGTTTTGTCAGACTCTTTCGATTACTTGAGGCACGAGTTCACAAAATCCCAGTTGATCAGGTTGTCTATGACGGCCTGGATATAATCGGGTCTCCTGTTCTGATAGTCTAGATAGTAGGCGTGCTCCCACACGTCCACCGTCAACAGCGGCTTTATTCCATGTGCGGCAGGGGTGTCTGCGTTGCCGGTCTTCATCACCTCGAGCTTGCCGTTTTTCAGTACCAGCCAGGCCCAGCCGCTCCCGAACTGCGTTACGCCTGCGTTTTTCAATTCTTCAGCAAACTTCTGGTAGTTTCCGAAATCGGCGTCAATCTTTTTCGCAACTTCACCCGTGGGGGGGCCTCCCCCTTTGGGTTTCAGGCATTTCCAATAAAACGAGTGATTCCAGGCTTGGGCCACATTGTTGAAAATAGCGACCTTTGAAGAGTCCCCGACAATCTTCTTCAGAATAGCCTCGGGGTCTTCATTTTCCAGCCCGGTTCCGGCCAGTAGTTTGTTTGCATTGTCTACATATGCTTTGTGGTGCTTGTCGTGGTGGAATTCGAGAGTCTTTGCACTAAGATGAGGCTCCAGCGCGTCCTTCGCATACGGCAGGTCGGGCAATGTCAGGGCCATGCGTCACTCCTTTGAGTTGCAATTGTTAAATGCCATTATTGACAGCACTTCTGATTGCTGGACGGAACCGCTGCAAATTAAGCACGCCGTGATCGGTACTCAAGTGTGAGTGAAAAACTTAGGTGAGGCAAGGTGTCGAAGGAACTGCTTCGATCTGGACCTCTCTTCGATTTCCCCAATCTGCCGGTTACCAGTCTATGATGAGAGCGGGGGATTGAAATAGCCGAGCTTGACGTCGGGGAATTCATCGCGAATTCGAGAGATGAGGCGCTTTACCCCAAGCTTCTTTTCTTTGGTGTCCGGCCCCAAAGATTCCTGATACCAGTCGGGGTCGATATTCAAGTTTCGCATCTGAATCAAGTCAAGGCGGGTTTCAGTGATAAGCCTTCTCAGGGCTTTCCATTCACCTTCCTGGTCCGTGAAGCCGGGATGAATAAAATAGTTGATCGAGGCAAATCCCCCGTTAGCTTTCATAACGGATATGGAGCGCTTTGCATGGTCGAAAGAGTAGCCCTTCGGGCGAAAGTATCTCTCGTAATACTCCGGGCGGGCGCTGTTCATGCTGACTCTGATGCTCTGAAGGCCGACGCGGCAAAGCTTTTCAACCGCGTCGGGAAGACTTCCGTTGGTATTCAGGTTTATTGTCCCGCGGCCTGTAGCTTTGCGCATAATGGAGATTGATGTCTCAAGGGCGTTGGCTTGAAGGAGCGGCTCACCCTCACAGCCTTGGCCGAAGCTCACCACGGCGCGTGGGGCATTTTGCAGATGAGGTACTGCAACTCCGCATATCTCATCCGGAGTTGGCACAAAGGCAATGCGGTCCTGGGTGGCGCGAAGCCCCGTTCCCTCCTGTCGGCTGATGCAGCCGATGCAGCGGGCGTTACACTCGGGAGAAGTCGGCAGGGGGGCTTCCCACCGCTTCATAAACAGGTTTCTTGCCGCCGGACACCCGTATGAAAGAGCGCATCTGCCCAGGTGCTGCACGAGCCTGTTATGAGGCTCGGATTTCATTCTTCTGTGCGCGTTGCGTTCAATTGCTTTCGGGTCGAAATTGCGGAAATCCTGCCGCTGATCCCTGTCGATTCTCACGGCAGGAACCACAAAACGGCCGTTTAACCAGCCCACGGCCGTATATGCGAAAAGTGGAAGAAGCGGGGCGCCGGCGGCAGTCCTGAAAGCAGAGCAATAGAAGTGCGTGTAGGCCGGGGAAATGAACGCGGCGACTGCCTGGATGGGCTTTTCGGTATTGAAGGGATCGGAGGGAAGGGGTTCAAAAGTATCTTTTTGGGGGTTAAATCCAATAGGGATGCGGCCTGGGAGCAGGAACAACTCGCTTCCCTCGGGAAGCGGAATCAGCTCGGACGATGAGGGCCTTTTAAATTCGTTTGCGCTGGCCCCCGCCATCTCCAGAGCGGGCCAGTCTAAAATGTTTCCGTTGATGTCAGCGTAAACGAGCGCCGGCCTGTTTTTCATCTGAAATGTTCAATATCTCCTTGAAACTGCAGAATTGGGTTTTGGCAACATGTTTTAGATTGTAAATCATCCGGTCAAGAAATTGGAAGGCAAATGGAGTCATTCTCTGGTGATTGATCAAGATCCCGGTTGGCCCCTTCGCCTTTGACAGGCTTGAAAACTGGTCGATCAAAAGAGCGAAATCAGCGGCCGGGTTTCTCTCCTGACGGGTATGGAGGTCAAGGCGTATCGGCAGACATTGCATTCGGTGGCGGCACCTGACCCCAATTGGTAATGGGTCCGTGGTCGAAAACCCTCTAAAGTTCAATTGCTGCAGAGTTTTTAGAGTGGAGGTGGAGAAATGATGCCATGGAGGAGCAAAGACACGGACAAGATTCTTACCGAAAACGCGCTCCATTTTGACCATGCCTTGCAGAATGTCTTCATGTTGGCTTTCCGGGGAGCGATCCGACCCAAATTCAGATTTCTCCCCACTCTTTTGCCGATTTATATGCCTCCAACCGTGCTGATGCCAGCTCCAGAGTTGCTCATCCACAGGGGCTGCCTGAAACAGCTTCCTTTGCCTTGCCTCGCTGAGCCATGCTGGAATTACCGCCATTCCAAGCGGGGCCTGGTAGTATCGAAAAAGCCTGCAAAGCGCCTCAAAGGCCCTGCTGGGAGCACCGATATCATCAGCGCGAAAGAATATTGGAGGTAAGCCCGCCGAGGCAACCCCCAATGACGCCTGGTCGAGCATTTCCTTCCAGCCCGGCAGGGGCGACTTCCATACCGGTGAGTACTGTCTTGGCATGCAGGAAACATTCAGAGCAAGCATTTCGGCACCCAAGCGGGATGCCCCTTGCATAGACCACTCCTCTATGGAAAGAGACAAATAAAAGAGTTAAAATTGGATAATAAATGGAATTTGGGGGATGGAGTAATGAGCATTGTCTGCCACAACACTCGATGCCACTTTACAGGAGGCTCTTCGTCCAGTCAAGCTACTAATTCGGTCGTGGGCACTAATTTGGTTCCGTTCGCAATTCCTGCCGATCCCCAGCTCATATCCTGTAAATAGGGCAAAAAAAAACGACAAGCCGGACCTTTGATCTTCGCGTTAATTCTGCTAGCATCCGGAAGCGAGTTGTCGAACATCCAGGAGTTCTGAACAGGCTATTTTGAATGTAAGGAGACAGGGTAATGTTTGGTTTGTACAAGAAGGTCCTTAAGGTCAATGTGACCGAGCGATCTTTCGATATAGAGCCCATTGCCGATGAGGTGTTGAGGAAGTTCCTTGGCGGCAAAGGACTTGGGACGCATCTTCTGCTGGCTAACAATCCGGCCGGGGTGGACCCGCTGGGCAAGGATAACAAACTGATATTTTCTATAGGCCCTGTAACAGGGACCGGGATATGGGGATCATGCCGCTACGGTGTTTTCACCAAGTCTCCCCAAACCGGCTTTTATTCGGAGTCGTACTCGGGCGGGAGTGTGGCCGAGTCGATGGCAGGAACCGGATTTGATGCTTTTGTCATTGAAGGGGCAGCCGACGAACCTGTCTGGCTCGAAATTACCGAGGATGGCGCCTTATTTCATCCGGCCCGCGATCTATGGGGCCTGGAGACGTATGAAACCGAGGACAGGATTACGGATTGGATCAGGAAAAACCGGACCGGAGATTCGGGTAACGGAGTTCTGGTCATAGGGCCGGCCGGAGAGAACGGGGTGACTTTCGCCGTGATTGAAAACAATTACTGGCGAAGTGCCGGCCGAACCGGCGTTGGCGCGGTAATGGGTTCGAAGAAGTTAAAGGCCATCGCCTTCAGGGGTAATTGCCGAAAGGAGTTGGCGGACAGGGAAGTGGTAAACTCGTTTGTGAAAAAGATGTCCGCGGTCGGCAAGGACAACACGGGCGTGCGTGCCTATAAGTCCATGGGAACGGTAATGCTCGTTGACATCATGAATGAGGCAGGGGGGTTCCCGACCCGTTACTGGAACAAGGGGAAGAGCGAACATCGTGAAAGCTTCAATGCCTCCGCTCTCATGGACCGCACTGATATAACCGCTCACGCTTGCCCAAAGTGCTTCATGGCCTGCGGCAAAATGGCCTCCATAAAATCAGGCCGCCACAAGGGGTTGAAGATCGAGGGGCCCGAGTATGAGACCATTTTTGCTTTTGGAGGGTTGTGCGAGATAAACGGGATCGAGGAAATCATATATCTCAACGACCTTTGCGACCGGCTCGGAATGGATACCATATCGGCGGGTAATTTGGCCGCCTTCACCATCGAGGCGGCCAGACAGGGGCGCATAGACTCGGCGATTGATTATGGTCACGTGGACGACGTCGCTTTGCTTCTCCAGGACATTGCCTTCAAACGTGGCTACGGGGCTGTCCTGGCCAGAGGAATCAAATACGCGGCGCGCCAATGGGGCATGGAGGACCAGGCAATCCATGTAAAAGGGCTTGAACCCCCGGGCTACGACCCCAGGACACTGAAAGGGATGGGGCTTGCCTACGGCTCATCGGCCAGGGGGGCGTGCCACCTCCGGTCGACCTTCTATAAGCCGGAGCTTTCGAATATTATTCACCGTGATCAGATAGATGGCAAGGCGGCGTTGTTTTCTGAGTGGGAAGACCGTCTCGTAGTATTTGACACCCTCATTTTGTGCCGTTTTTACAGGGACCTTTATCAATGGGGTGAACTGTCTGAAATCATACGCGGGGTGACCGGATTGAGCATGGATGTCGAAGATTTGCGAAAAGTGGCCTCGAACGTTATAAATGATACGCGCCGTTTTAATATTCAGGAAGGGCTGACGAGGGAGGACGACCGTCTGCCCAAACGCTTTCTCACTCAGGCTCTCCCGGAGACCGGCAATCGGATCACAGAAGAACAGATGTGCCAATTGCTCGATGATTACTATGAGGTGCGCGGATGGGACAAAGACGGGGTTCCGCCGCCCCGGCTTCTGGAATAATGGCACGCATGAGGCTGCTTGATGAAAATGCCTTTTAGGATAAGAGAATCTTCCGGTGAACAGTGGCCGAAAATCTTACAGATACAAAAGCACTTACACGCCGAATCAAGACGCACGTCGTTGGGCCGCAGCATCGATTCCTGGTCGCAGTTCCGCCCGAGCTTACTCCGATATGTCTGAAAGAAATTTCCGGTCTGGATATTCAAGGGCCGGAGACGGTCGATGCCGGGGTGGAATTCAGCGGCAAGCTGAAGGATGCTTACATTTGCAACCTGTGGCTAAGGACTGCGGGCCGGGTCCTGTGCAGGCTTACTCCTTTTCGGGCCGGCACTGCCGAGGAACTTTTTCACAAGTCATCGCGAATACCCTGGGAGCTTTGGCTGGATCCTGACCTGGCGCTCGATATCGAGACCCAGGTGGAATATTCCCGGATCAGGCATGAGGGCAGGGTGGCCGAGGTCATCTCAGGGAGTATCGAAAAACGCCTTCGCGATAGTAAGCCTGCCCGGTTTGCCGATTCCCGGACTCAGGGAAATTTGAGAGCGTGTACGGTCGAGGGCGTGCTTCAATCCGATGAGGCCGGGCTGAATCAGAAAATCCTGGTTCGCCTGATTGAAAATCACTGCCGGATAAGCCTCGATACCTCCGGTCCACATCTGCACCGCAGGGGATATAGGCTCCATCACACGGGAGCCCCGCTTCGCGAGACTTTGGCTGCGGCTATAATTTTCAAATCGGAATGGAGGGGAAACGAGCCGCTCGTGGACGGAATGTGCGGTTCCGGCACTTTTCCTGTTGAGGCTGCTTTGATTGCTCGAAAGTTTGCTCCGGGGCTCGGCCGGGGTTTCTTGTTTCAAAGGTGGCCTTCATTTCAAAAAGAAACCTGGGAATATTTGTGCCGCAAGGCAAAGGAAACCTGCCTTCTTAAAACGCCTGTCAGGATTTTGGGAATCGATATCGATCCTGGAGCAATCGGTGTGGCGGCTGAAAACGCAAACCGGGCCGGCGTTGGCGGGGACGTCGAGTGGGATCGTATGGATTTTTTTGAATTCAAGCCAGGGAAGATAGGGCTTGGAAATGGCCTGCTGGTGTTGAACCCGCCATATGGGATCAGGCTGGGATCTGGAGGAATAAGCCTTTATGAAAGGATAGGCGCTCACCTGAGGCTTTATTTCAAAGGATGGAAGTACGCAATTCTGGCTGGATCACGGGCCGAAGCGGCCGCAATGGGAACGGGAAGATTGCGCCTGTGGAACATTCGGCATGGAGGAATACCCGTAACAGTCGCTTTCGGCAGGGTTACGGGCTGATTCAAAGGTGGGAAAATGAAACGATGCCTTTCGGACTTACGAGTGCTGGAGCTGGGGCAGGTGCTTGCAGGACCTTACGCCACAATGATTTTGGGCGATCTGGGGGCCGACGTTATAAAGGTGGAGTCGCCGGAAGGGGGTGACATCGCACGGTTTACCCCGCCTCACTTTCACCGAGGTGAAAGCATCTATTTCATGTCCTTGAATAGAAATAAAAGAAGCATCGTAATCGACCTTGCTAAACCTGCCGGACGAAAAGTTTTCTATGATCTGGCCAGCAGATCTGATGTTGTTCTGGATAACTTTCGTTATGGCGTGCTGGAAAAGCTGAAAATCAACTACGAGGTCATTCGCAGATACAACCCGAAAATCATCTCATGCTCCATCAACGGATACGGATCGGGTACCCCGGACAGTTTCAAGCCGTCTTTCGACCTCATGATTCAGGCCAAAGCGGGAGGAATGAGCCTTACGGGTGAGCCGGGAAGCGCTCCCGTCCGAATGGGTGTCTCTATCTCGGACCATGTGGCCGGGATCTATGCGGCGGTGGGTATACTGGCGGCGCTTCATGAGCGTGAACAAACGGGAAAAGGAAAAAGAATAGAAGTCCCTCTTTTTAGTGCGATGATCTCATTGCTTAGCTACGAAGCGGCGTTTCATCTTTACTCCGGCGAAATACCGGGTCCGGTCGGGTCCGGACATCGGTCATTGGTTCCATACAGGGCATTCAGGACCGCAGACGGGTATATTGTTGTGGACGGCCATGTGCCGAAATTCTGGCTCTCGCTGTGCCGTGCCTTGGGACTGGCGGAGCTTGCGGATGACCCGAGATTCAAGACCGGAAAACTACGGGACCGCAACCGGGAAGAGTTGATGATAATTTTGGAAAGGGCATTCAGCACGCGAACGAATCGGGAGTGGCTCGAAATCCTGGATGCTAGCGGCGTCCCCTGTGCTCCCGTCAATGATCTGAAAGCGGCCATGGAAGATGGAACGACCAAAATGCTTAATATGGTTGTCGATATCGAGCATAAAGGGGTCAACCTCACCTTCAAGGCTGCCGGAAATCCCATTCGAATGTTTGAAAAGGAAGCATACCGGTACTCCTCGCCCCCACTTCTGGGAGAGCATACCGAGGAAATCTTGAAAGACGTCCTGGGTTATGACGACAAGAAAATAAACCGCCTTCTGAAAAAACAGGTGCTGCGAAATGCGGCAACGCCTTTGCCGGACCGGTAAGGATTCGGCCTGAAGCAACAAGCGGGAAACACGAGTGTGGAATCAGATAAACTCGGCCCGGACTTGCGGGCTCTGTGTCTTCTCCGGGTTTCCGAGGTGATTTTCACCTTTTCCGAAAAGACGCTTGTGCTGCTGTTTCATGCACCTGTTCATAACGACGTTCAGCCCGGAGTTCCTCGCTTTTAGCGCTGCCTCTTCATGTTCAAGGCCCAGTTGCATCCATATGTTGTCTGCCCGGATTTGGACTGCCTCTTCGACGATTGCCGGAATGGCCTCCGGTTTCCTGAAGATGTCCACTACGTCCACGTGCTCGGGGATGGACTTCAAATCCGGGTAGCATTTTTGTCCCAATACTTCATCGCAATTCGGATTTACCGGGAATATTCTAAAACCTTGCTCGAGCAAATATTTTGCGACTTCCTGGCTCGCACTGTCTTCTTTTGGCGAGAGCCCGACCACGGCCACGTTTTTTGCATTGCCGAGAATACATTCCAGGTCGGCATCCGTAGCCGAAATGTCCTGGATCTTACACGGAAAGCTCATTGCGGATCTCCTTGGAAAAATAAGGAATAATTATCTGTTCAAAAGAAGGTAGTTCTGCGCCACCGTCTGTCAAGGAAACCGGGGTAAGGCGGAGGAGCTTTCAGTAATGAATTTGCTTTTTTTGCTCGGATTGCCTGGTTGAAAGCTTCTGAATCGCCTTTTTCAAATCGTTTGACAGCGGTAAGTCCAGGGGATACTACAGGTGCATGAGCGGCCGGGGCGAGTTCCTCAATCTTGAGGCATGCATGTTTGCGTGAATAGGGAGTGAAAAATGGAGTTCTTGTCCGGCAGTCCGGGTTCTTTAGCCGCTTTATCGGCGCTGGCAATCATAATAGCTGTGCTTGGACTGGGCGTCATATCGCTGGTCATTCTGCTTCGCAGAAAGGTCAGCCTGGATTTTGCGGGGCTGGTCGCCCGCTTGGACCTGCTGGATAAAGGTCTTGAGCGGTGCGAACGATCTTTGCGGGATGAAATCGCCAGGAATCGTGAAGAAGCCACACTGGTTGCGAGGCAGGGCCGCGAGGAGGCCAATAAAGCATTAAATTCCTTTGGAGACTCGATTCAGGGAAGCATGGCCAATATTGCCGGTCTCCAGAAAGATCAGCTCCAAACGTTTGCCGGCCAACTGTCAACGCTTACTCAGACAAATGAAAAGAGGCTCGACCGGATGCGCGAGACTATCGAGCAAAGATTGCAGGCCGTCCAACAGGAGAGTATCAGGCAGCTCTCGGTCTTGCGTGATGAGTCTTCGGCCAATTCGAAAACCTTGAGGGAAGAGGTCTCCAATTCACTTAAAAACTTCAATGATTCCATTCTTAAGGGGATGTCCCAGATGGCGACCCTTCAGAAAGAGCAGTTTGAGGCTTTTACTGTGAGATTGGGCAGGTTGACCGAATCAAATGAAAACCGGCTGGATGCTTTACGGGATGCAATGGACGGCAAACTAAAGCAAATCCAGGAAGATAACGCCAGACAGTTGGAACAGATGCGGGCGACCGTTGATGAAAAGCTTCAGGGCACGCTCGAAAAAAGACTCGGCGAATCGTTTAATCAGGTATCTGAAAGGCTTGAGCAGGTGCATAAGGGCTTGGGCGAAATGCAGGCGCTGGCGACCGGGGTTGGAGACCTGAAGAGGGTGCTCACCAACGTGAAAACCAGGGGCGTATGGGGGGAAATCCAGCTCGAAGCCCTTCTCGAACAGATCCTGACACCCGATCAGTTCGAGCGGAATGTCCGGACGCAAGAAAACTCAGCGGAAGCAGTCGAATTTGCCGTGAAACTGCCGGGGCGGGGCGAACAGGACGGCCGGGAAGTCGTCTGGCTCCCGATTGACGCAAAATTCCCCATTGAAGATTACCAAAGGCTAATGGATGCCCAGGAGATATCAGACCTCACTACCGCCGAGCAGGCCGGGAAAATGCTGGAGGCGACGATAAAGAACTGCGCGAAAACGATCTGTGAAAAATACCTGAACCCACCGGTAACAACTGACTTCGGCATAATGTTTCTGCCAACCGAAGGGCTGTATGCCGAGGTGATAAAGAGGACATGGCTGGTAGAAACCCTGCAGCGCGAGTGCCGGGTGATCGTGGCTGGACCGACTACCCTGGCGGCTCTGCTGAATAGCCTTCAAATGGGGTTTCGCACTCTTGCCATTCAAAAGAGGTCGAGCGAAGTTTGGAAACTCCTCGGGGCAGTTAAAACCGAATTCGGAAAATTCGGAACCACTCTGGACGGGGTCAAAAAGAAACTGGACCAGGCGTCCAATACCATGGATGACGCCGCAAAAAGATCCAGGGCAATAGAACGAAAGCTGCGCAACGTGGAGGACCTTCCGTCCGAGGAAGCCCATATCCTGCTGGCGGCCGAAAACGATTCGGGAGCGGAGCCGGGAGATTAGAAATAATATGCGAGGGCATGCATTTGAAAAAGGGAAGCGAAAAGCAGAAAAATGTCCTGCTCCCTGCTTCGTTTCCGCTGTCTTTGCTGCTGCAATCGCCCGTTGAGTTCGTGGGCGCTTTTTTCCCGGATATGCAGACTCAAATTGATGAAAATATTGACATCGGCTGAAATTATGGTGATACTGCGCATTCGTAAATGGTATTGGACTGTCATGTTTTCCAGGAATTGAACTCATGTAGACTAATTATTCTGACCGCCAGCTGGGTGTAGTGCTCCGGAAATCGCTTCCCGCTTACTAACTGCAAATCCTGAAACCGCTAAGTTGATCCACCTGAAAGATTCGGGCCGCCATAGCTGAACAGCATTTAATTCCAATTCGGTCCTCAAAGGCTCTCGGAACTCAAGTTTTTTAATGATTTACACGCCAGGGTCTTGACGGTCAAGGGCGGCGTTAATAAGAAAAATGGCGTTTTCCTGTTCCAGGCTTTTGATTTGACACGATGATTCTTTTTGGTCGTTTTCTGGTACTGCGGGAACGGCATGCCGGTCCGCAATGTCAGTGCGAACCTCGAATCATGGATCGGTTCCGCTGAATTGCATCCGGGGTTCTCGATATTTGTTTTTTCTTAATCAGCTTAGGAGGATAAGCATGGTTGACGCGGTAACGCAGAGTATTCTGGTGGTTGGTGGCGGCATGAGCGGAATCACCGCTGCCATCGAAGCAGCAGAAGCGGGCCACGAGGTTTATCTCGTGGAAAAAAATCCTTACCTGGGAGGTCGTGTAGCTCAGCTTCATCAGTACTTTCCGAAGTTGTGCCCCCCCTACTGTGGCCTCGAGCTAAATTTTCGCCGGATAAAGAATAACTCCAAGGTTCGCTTCTTCACGATGGCTGAAGTGGAATCCGTATCCGGCCGGCAGGGCGCATGGGATGTCAAGATCCGAATGCGACCCCGGTATGTTAACGAAAAGTGCACCGGGTGCGGAAAATGTTCGGAGGCTTGCCGGATGGAAATCGATAATCCGTTCAATTATGGAATGGACAAGATCAAGGCAGCGTACCTTCCCCACGAGATGGCGTTCCCCCAGCGCTACGTGGTCGATCCTGCGCTTGCCAAAAGTTCGGAAGGGCAAAAGGTGAAGGCGGCGTGCCCGTATGGCGCGATTGAACTCCAAATGCAGGAAAAGGTGGTCGATCTGAAGGTTGGAGCAATAGTCTGGGCGACGGGTTGGAGTCCCTATGATGCCACAAAGCTGGATACGCTTGGCTTCGGCGTCTATCCAAACGTCATAACCAATGTCATGATGGAGCGCTTGGCGGCGGGCAACGGCCCAACTCAAGGAAAGATCCTTCGTCCATCCGACGGCGGTGAACCGAAGACAGTCGCTTTCGTCCAGTGCGCCGGTTCACGCGACGAAAACCATCTCGCTTTCTGTTCTTCCGTGTGCTGCATGGCTTCTATGAAGCAGGCCACCTATGTGCGTGAACAGTACCCTGATGCAAAAATATACATCTTTTTTATAGATATCAGAGCAATAGACCGGCTGGAGGCCTTCTACGCCAATCTGAAAGAGGACAGCAACATCAACTTTTTCAAAGGGAAAGTCGCCAGGATCGAAGAGGACAAAATAACCAAAGGGCTCACTCTCAGGGTGGAAGATACCACCGCCGGCACTCTTAATGAAATCGGCGCCGACCTCGTAATTCTCGCCACAGGCATGCAGCCCAATACTTCCCTTTCGCCCGTGCCTGCCTTCGCATCGCGTGATGAATACGGATTCATCTCGTCAATGGAAGCCGCTCCCGGGTTTGTGGCCGCAGGCTGCGCAAGGACTCCCGAGGGCGTCTCAGAATCGGTTCAGGACGGAACGGCGGCAGCGCTCAAAGCCATCCAATCAGTTGTCAGGAGGTAGAGTCGATGGACAAAAAAATTGGAGTATATATTTGTACGGGCTGCGGTATTGGGGAGGCCCTCGACATAGAACAGCTATCCAAGGTCGCAACGTCTGAATGCAAGGCGGCCTTATGTAAAGATCATCCGAACCTTTGCAGCAGCGAAGGTGTGCAGGTTATCAAGGACGACATAGCCTCCGAAGGTGTGAACACTCTTATCGTCGCAGCTTGTTCTCAGCGCGTTATGTACGATGTCTTCAACTTCGAGGGGACCATTCTTGACCGTGTGAACCTGCGGGAACAGGTCGTATGGAGCCATCCGGCAAACGACGAAGACACTCAGATGATGGCTGAAGACTACCTGAGGATGAGCGCCGGCAGGATGAAGCAGGTACTGCCCCCTGAACCCTATAAGCCCGAACAGGAAATGTCGAAGGATATTCTGGTTGTAGGCGGTGGAACCACCGGGATGACGGCGGCACTCGAGGCAGCCAGGGCCGGGTACTCCGTAGTGCTGGTCGAAAAGGAAAACGAACTTGGCGGTTTTCAGAAAAACGTCTCAAAAAATGTGACCTTTCCGTTCAAAGACGTGCAGGATAACCAGATTGACGATCTGATCAAAGCAGTCAAAAGCTACGACAAAATCAAGGTCCTGACCGGATCGAAGCTGGAAAAGCTATCCGGCGGCCCCTGTGTTTTCAAAGCCGGGGTTGCTCAGAACGGGTCCACTTCAGATTATGACATAGGCGCTGTGGTCCTGGCTGCCGGCTGGAAGCCCTACGACCCCGCAAAGCTCGACAAAAAATTGGGTTACGGCGCATCCAAAAACGTTGTCACGAACGTTCAGTTCGAGGAACTTGCAAAGTCGGGCAAGATTACAAGGCCGGCTGACGGCAGCCCCCTGAAGACGGTCGCTTTTATTCAGTGCGCCGGACAGCGCGACCCGAAACATCTCGCTTACTGTTCTTCGATCTGTTGTTTCACGGCTCTGAAGCAGGCCATACAGGTGAAGCAGCAGGACCCGAATTCGAATGTGTTCGTTTTCTACCAGGAAATGCGCACCCCCGGGCAGGGAGAGGATTTCTTCAGGAAGGCCCAGCAGGAAGGCGTAATATTCGTCCGTACACAGGCGCCGGAAGTGCTGGCAGACGGCAGGCGTCTGGCCGTTGAAGCTTTCGACGAGCTTCTGGGCGAAAAGATCCTGCTGGATGACGTGGACATGGTGGTTCTTGCCACCGGTATGGTGCCTCTCACGGGTTTTGGCGAAGAGTTTAAGGTGAAGAAGGAGGAGGACGAAGAAAAGAAAGATGAGATGGTTGCCTCCGTCGACACCATTTTTGTATCGGATATCCTCAATCTGGAGTATCGCCAGGGTCCGGAGCTTCCTGAACTTCAATACGGGTTTCCCGATTCGCACTTTATCTGCTTTCCGTATGAGAGCCGCCGGACGGGTATTTATCCGGCAGGTCCGGTCCGACGCCCGATGGGCATCGCCAACGCGATGGAAGACGCCACAGGCGCCGCCATGAAGGCAATCCAGTGCGTTGAGCTGACCAGCAAGGGCATGGCGGTTCATCCCAGGGCAGGCGATTTGACCTATCCGGAATTTTTCATGCAACGCTGCACCCAGTGCAAACGGTGCACGGAAGAATGTCCGTTCGGGGCCATCAACGAGGATGAAAAAGCCAATCCTCTTCCTCAGCCTACAAGGTGTCGCCGTTGCTCCATTTGCATGGGTTCCTGCCCCGAACGCATCATTTCCTTCAAGAACTACTCCGTGGCAATCGTGGGCGATATCATCAAGTCGATCAATGTCCCGGACGAATACGAAGAAAAGCCCCGAATCCTCCTGTTCTGCTGCGAAAATGACGCCTATCCGGCGCTGGATATGGCCGGGTTGCGCAGGATGAACTACAACCCGTGGGTCCGCGTCATTCCTCTTCGCTGCCTTGGCTCGCTCAATCTGGTCTGGGTGGCCGATACGCTCTCGAAGGGTATCGATGGGATCATGCTTCTTGGATGCCGCCATGGTGACAATTACCAGTGCCATTTCGTAAAGGGCAGTGAACTGGCTAACATTCGACTGAGCAAGGTCAAGGAAACCCTCGACCGGCTCGTGTTGGAGTCGGATCGCGTTCGGTTCGAAACAGTCGCTATTACCGACTACGACAAGATTCCTGCTATGCTTGATGAATTTGCCGAGAGGCTTGTCGCTGTCGGTCCGAACCCATACAAGGGATATTAGACGGAGGTTAACGGATGAGCAACAAAGTCGATCCCAATTTGATCAGGGAATTAAAGGAATTCGGGCTTAAGGATGCCAGCAAGTGCTACAACTGTGGAACCTGCACCGCTACATGCGACCTGGCGACCCCCGAGAATCCCTTCCCGAGGAAGATGGTCCGGTACATTCAACTGGGTCAAAGAGAGAAAATCCTGAGATCGCCCGAACCATGGCTCTGCTACTATTGCGGTGACTGCTCCACCCGGTGCCCCCGCGGAGCGGACCCCGGCGAGACAATGATGGTACTGCGCAGATACCTCACTTCACTTTACGATTGGACGGGGTTTGCGCGCAAATTCTATACCTCTGAGCTGTTCGAGATGATTGCCGTCGCAGTGGTCGGCGTGCTCGTGGGTATTGGACTGCTCATTTTCCGCAGCGGCCCGATTAACTGGGTGCACACGGACCTGAATTCAGTATGGCCGTCCGCCGAGATCGAAAAGGCCGACCTGGTGATGGCCGCCATATTGCTGTTTTTCCTGCTGACCAACGTCTATCGCTGTATAAAGATCGTCATGGGAGACTACTTTTCCAAAGTGCCCATAAGTATGTATTTCAGCGAACTGAAACTCTTTGTGATCAACCTTTTTACCCAGAAAGAGTTCGGCAAATGCAAGGACAGGCAGCAGTGGATCGTTCACCTGGCCATTATGACCGGATATGCTTCCATTTTTCTTATGGTGGTTGTCCTGGTGAACGGGCTGCCCCTGGGCATCGACTGGCTGAAGTTCCAGCGAGGTTGGGCCTCGTTGGGCGGAAAGACCGAGTATTCGATTTTCCACCCGATACGGCTGATCGGCTACTATGCGACGTTCGCCATTCTGTATGGAACCACGTACGCGCTGATCGGACGAATCAAGAAGAGCAAGCCGCAGTATAAGAATTCGCACGGGACCGACTGGATGTTCCTGGTTTTGCTCCAGTTGACCACCCTGACCGGTATTCTCATCAACTTTACACGTCTTTTGGATCGGCCCTTTTCAACTTACGCTCTGTATGTCATTCACATGATGGTGGCCATTCCGATGCTGGTGCTGGAAGTGCCTTTCGCCAAATGGGCCCACCTGGCGTACCGGCCGGTTGTTCTTGTATTGCTCAGCGTAAAACAAAAATTCATCGCCCAAAACGAGCAGGCTAAAGATACCGTCCTGGAAGCCAAGCCGGCCGTTTGAGCCAGGCACAAAATAATGTGGGGGAAACAATCACAGCGGAATCTATCCCCCGCATCTCAACACAGTATTGGGCATGCGTGGAAACGCGCATGCCCAATACTGCCCCGCCGATTCCCCATCAGCGCCCCCAATGCTCAGGTCATCATTTGTCAGTTAGAATGGCGCATGAAGTTCACTCCTGCAACACTGGATCTTCTTATGGTCACTTGAGCTCTGGATGGCTGGAAACGATAGCCCTGCTGGATTGGAGTGACCATGTAGGTCCCGCTTGCCAGGTTAGAAAAAGTGTAGCTCCCGTTAGTTTGGGTTGTAGCAGTCTGGCCGCTGCTCAAAGTGATCTGGACACCCGCGACCGGCTGGCCTGTAATACTTGTCACGGTCCCGGAGATAGAAAACGAAGAAAGTGCAGCAACCTGAACAGAGTTGGAACTCCCGGTTATCGAGGCGGTCACAGTATCCGTGGCCGTGATGGTTTGGGTCCCAGCCGTATTCAAAGTTGCTGTAAATATGCCCGTGCCGTTGGTCAGCGTGGAATTTGCCGGAAGCACGGCTGCCGTGTCGGTGCTGGTGAAATGGACCGTGCCCGAGTAACCGGTCACTATGTGATTGGTGGCATTGAGCGCAATAACCATAAAATTAAAGGGCGTACCGGCGGTCGCCGATGATGGAGCGGAGACCGAAAAGTGAGTGGCGGTGGCTGTGCTGACGACCGTAATATTGCCGGAAGCACCGGTTATCGAGGCGGTCACAGTATCCGTGGCCGTGATGGTTTGGGCCCCAGCCGTATTCAAAGTTGCCGTAAATGTGCCCGTGCCGTTGGTCAGCGTGGAATTTGCCGGAAGCACCGCTGAGCTATCGGTGCTCGTGAAATGGACCGTGCCCGAGTAACCGGTCACGGTGTGGTTGTTGGCGTCGAGCGCCGTCACGGAAAAATTGAAGGATGTTCCTTTATTCGCCGTTGAAGGGGCATTAACGGAGAAATGAGTGGCCGCAGACGACGAGCTGACCGAAATGTTGCCGGAAGTACCGGTTATCGAACTGGTAACCGTATCCGTTGCCGTGATGGTTTGGGTCCCGGCCGTATTCAGGGTCGCAGAAAATGTCCCCGTGCCGCTGGTCAGCTTTGAGTTTGCCGGAAGCGCCGCTGCTGCGTCGGTGCTCGTGAAATGGACCGTGCCTGAATAGCCGGTAACGGTGTGGTTGTTGGCGTCGAGCGCCGTTACGGTATAGTTGAAGGATGTTCCTGTGGTCGCCGAAGATGGAGCGGTCACCGAAAAGTGAGTGGCGGTGGCTGTGCTGACCGAAATGTTGCCGGAACTCCCGGTTATCGAGGCGGTAACGGTATCCGTTGCCGTGATGGTCTGGGTCCCGGCCGTATTCAGGGTCGCAGAAAATGTGCCCGTGCCGCTGGTCAGCTTTGAATTTGCCGGAAGCACCGCCGAGCTATCGGTGCTCGTGAAATGGACCGTGCCTGAATAGCCCGTTGCCGTGTTACCGCTGGCGTCGAGCGCCTTCACGGTCACGCTGACAGGTGTGCCCGCGCTTGCCGTTGAGGGCGCCGTGACTGAAAAATGAGTAGCCGGCTGGCTGGAAAAGCTCGTGACGAGGTTATATACGTTTGGGGTGCCGATCCCGGTCGCAAAGTCCCAGCCTTTGTTTGTGCCATAGGCGGGCTGATAAGAGGAGTTGGACGTAGAAAGCACACCGTATGTTCCGCCAGGGTTATAGCAATTATTGCTGCCCTTGCACGGGATGTCCATGTCACCCTGGGTAATATCGTAGAAAACGCAGTTGGCGGCGACGGCGTTCCCGTTGCTCGAGTTGCAGGCGCTGCTGCCCGAGGAGCCGTATTCGGCGCGGGCGAGCGCGTAATAGCCGGGATTCGGGTTGCCCCATCTGCTTCCGGTATACTGATTGATGAGGGCCTGAACTCCGGCCATGATGGGGGATGAAAAAGATGTTCCGCCCGCCCCGGCCCACGTGCCGGGAGAACCGGCGCAGGAAGCCCCTCCGTTTTTGATGTCGGAGAAGCAATAGACATAATAATGGTTCCAGGCGCCATTCGCGGCAAAAAGCGACACGTCCGGCAGATCGCGAACGCCGTCACTTGGGTTGCCAAAAACAGATTGCCAGCTTGGCTTGGAGTATCCGGCGCAGGTCCCGCCGACCACACCGGAGGAGAACGGCGCTCCGGTCGCGCAGGCGCTGGGGCCGCCGCTGCCGCCGGCTATATCCAGAAAGCCGTCTTGTTTTGCAGTTCCACTGTTGCAAAACCCGTTTGAGCCGTAGGTCGTGGTGAAACCATAATAGCCGGCGAATAAGGTGCTGGCGCAGGAGTCGTTCCAGGGGATTTCCGGAATGTATGAGAGCGCCGAACCGTCGTTGGTCCCGTTTGTCGGGCTCCAGTAAGTCCCGGTGGTTCCGGCATAGGTGTCCCCGAAATCCGTTCCGCCGACGGCGACGTTGTAGATAGTGGAGGCCCATCCGGAGACGTTGATCCCGTACATTGCGACCTTTGAACCATCATCGTCGTCAGTGGCGGCAGCCCCTCCGTCACCGGCGGAAACGAAAACGGAAACGCCCTCCGTTACGGCTTGCTGATACAGTGAATTAATCGCTGCGTTCAATGCTGCTCCGTCATCGGTCTCGGAATCGCCATAGCTGATGCTGACGACGTCCGGCGGGGTACCGCCGGCGTTGAGCAGGTTCTGAAAAGCGATAAATCCTCCAAAGGCCTGTGTATCGGAGCACGAGGCCAGGACGATGGCGGCGCTCGGCGCCGCCGCGCTGGCCCATTCCGCGTCGAGGGTGGCTTCGTCGTCATCGCTGTTGACACCCGGATCGGTACAATTCTCCGCGAAAAGGCCGGTTCCGCTGCTGGATGGATGCACCTGCGTGAACGAGCCCTCGGGGTAGGCTGTGGCAAGGCCGAAGGTCGTGCGGAAAGTGGTCCAGTCGGCTGTGCTGTATACGTCGGAATCTTCGACTACTACAATCGTCTGGTTCTGGCCCGTGTAGCCCGCGGCAAAAATTGGGTTGAAGTTGTAGATTTTGGCCAGGTCTGCCGGAACGACCGCCTGGTTGCCGGAACCGTCGTTATAATTTGGAACCGGACGGTGCTGGGGCTTTGGCCGGAAATCGTGCAGGGAGACAATCCCTGCGACTGCCGGCGAGAGCGCGGCCGGAATTTGCGGGTCAGTCGTATTGGCAATGTGTTTTATTCCCTTCACATCGAGTTGATGAATCTCGGTGTGGAAGGCCTGCCGCACCTGGGCGGCCGTACCCGAGAAGTCGATGACCAAGCGATTCGCATAGGTCCCGCCCACCTTGAAGCCGTGCGATTCCAGCCAGTGAGTAATGGTGTTCAGGTCTTCCCGGGCCAGGCCGTATTTTTCTCCAAATTCCCGTGCCGTGAGCCATTTGTGGAAGTTTGGAGCCTTGGGATCGTGAAGTTGGTCGATGAACTTCCGGAGCGCACTCTCTTTCTCCGGAGAGCGGCGTAACTGGAGCATCATGTGCTCCAGCGGGAAGGTGTCGGCAACGGCGCCGCGGTCGTTGGCAGCCGTTGCTTCGGGGCGAACGTTGCCGCTTAAGGCTACCAGTTTGGATTCGTCAATCCGGCCCGTGATGGGAGCAGTCCCGATCTGAGAGGTTTTGTTGATAACCTGGTTTGTTCCAGAGGAAGAAGCTCCCGCGGCCGCCGATAAGCAGATCGGCAATGCCGCCAAAAAAATCACGGCGATGGAAAAAGATTTCTTGAACACCCTTGTCTCCTCCCTTTGCGATTTGTAAGCAAACTGGATAACGGCCTGGAAATCGGAGTTTGCGCGGTCTTCCGCGCTTTTTGCGCTTCGTGCCCGGTAGACGCGCCGGCCGGCATCCCCTGGAGACCCTATTCTCGGGGAAGGTTGGGAGCGCTTGTGGGCTCGCCACCATCTCCGGCGAGTGTAAACAATGCAGACCCGTCAAAATTCGAACATAGTCAAATTTATATGCTTTAATGATACAGATCGGGTTACAGATTGGTTACAGGTCACCGAAACGTAATAACATCCGATACCGGCAAACATATCTTCATCTTCATCATTCAAACCGAATTCTTTAGGATTCACATTTTGACAAATGTAATATTTTCAATTGCTTGGCAATGCCAATGTCCAAGAATCACTCTAATAACCGGAATAGTGCATCAGGTCGAACGTATGTACCTTTGCAAAATATAAGCCTCGACTGGTTTTCAGTTTTTAGTTTTCAGTTTTCAGTCTTTAGTTGAAAAGCCAAAAAATTACCGCAGAGGCGCAAAGGGCGCAGAGAAGAGATTAGAGGCAGGGAGGCGCGCGCTCGCCTGCGGCGCAATACTTTCCGGAGCCTTTGCGGTGAATGACTTCCGGAGCTGAATTTCAAAATTTCGATATCCCGGTTACCGTTTGGCAAAGCCGCAGCCAAGATTGAGGTCAACGGCAGGGCTGCGGGAGGTACATCAAAGACTATTTTTTTGTCAAAGAACGCGGTGAGAGGCGTTCCTTTTTCACAGGTGGAAACGTCACCTGCAAATTCAGGTGAAATGCAGGTGAGACTCCCGTAAGTCATTGATTTCACTACATGTGAATTTTGGCCGCTGCGAGCAGCGAGAAAATATCGCGTCTTATTTATAACCAATTGAACTTATTAATATATCTTGAGTCAGGACCGTTCGCACCCATGTCTGCCGGCTCAACGCGAATTCCGGGAAACGAACCGAGATCCATCTCGCCGGCGAACTTTCAAAGATCACTTCTCTCCTCAGTTCAATTCTACGGCGAAAAGTTCAGCCGTGCCAAACGGCATCCAGAAGCGGCAAATGAAACGGCAATAGAAACGGTAATAGAAGCGGCAAAAAGCAGGAAAACAAAAAAGCAAAAATGGACACGGATGGACACAGATTAACACGGATAGAAAATAGCAGGAGAGTGGGGGGGCGGGAGAAAGACTGACGCGGGGATGCGGGGACGCGGGGAAAAAGCAGAAGCAGGGAGCGGGGAGAAAGACTGACGCGGGGATGCGGGGAGAGACAAGAGAGAGGAACGAAATCTAAAATCTAAAATGAACTTAAATCTAAAACTCTGTGTTTCATCTCATTTTGAAAGGGCGATTTTCCACTCGGATTTTCACATAACTCCTCATTCCTCATTCATCACTTCCCTTTGCGCCTGGTGAATGCTTATGATGTCAAAAATTCGAAGGAAAAGACTCATGCAAAAAATACGGCTGGGAATAAGTTCCTGTCTTCTGGGAGAGAAAGTCCGCTACGATGGAGGCCATAAGCTCGACCGGTTTTTGACCGAGACCCTTGGGAAGTATGTGGAATATCTTGGCGTGTGCCCGGAGGTTGAGTGCGGGATGGGAGTTCCGCGTGAAGCGATGCGCCTGGAGGGGGCGCCGGGGTCTTATCGGCTGGTCACGGTCAAGACGGGGAGGGACCTGACCGGGCAAATGCTGAATTGGGCAAATGAGAGGGTCCGTGAACTGGACGGCGAAAACCTCTGCGGGTTTATATTCAAGGGCGGTTCACCCAGCAGCGGCATGGAGCGGGTGAAGGTCTACGAAGGGAATCATCCAGCGCGGAGGATCGGGACGGGTCTTTTCGCTTCCGTTTTTATGAAGCATTTTCCACTGTTGCCGGTCGAAGACGATGGACGTTTGAACGACCCGATTCTTCGAGAGAATTTTATCGAACGCCTGTTCGTTTTCAAGCGTTGGCGTGAAATGCTCGAAAATGGAGAAAAGCTGAACGGCCTGATACGTTTTCATGCCCGGCATAAGCTGCTGATCATGGCCCACAGCCCCGGGCATCTCAGACTGCTCGGGAAGCTTTTAGCGGAAGCCAAGGGCAGGGAGTTGAACTCGGTGTTCGCCCAGTACGGCAAACTGCTCATGGAAGCCCTCAAATTGAAAGCCACCGTCAAAAAGAACACCAACGTACTCCAACACATGATGGGTTATTTTAAGAAACAGCTCTCCGGACCGGATAAACTGGAATTGATCGAGGTGATCGGTCACTATCACAACGGGGTGATTCCACTTATAGTTCCAAACACCCTGATTGGACACTATGCGCGAAAATACGGCCGGCAATACCTGCAGGAACAGTACTATTTAAGTCCTCATCCGCTCGAACTGCGACTACGCAGTCATGTTTGAAGCGGATTCCATCCGTTTCTCCGATTCTTCGCGCTCGTGTGAGAGACATGTCGCCGGACCCGAAATACAACTGGTGTTGCGGAGGTGGAGGGGGCTGGTCGCCCTTGGAGAGGACAGCCTGGATTTCCGGATGAAGTCCTCCAGGGTAAAAGCCGACCAGGTAAACAGACCGGGGCCAGGCTGCTTGTTACCGCATGTGAGAATTACCGTACCCAGTTGAGCAATCTCAATGAGCATTATGAAATGGGGGTTGAGGCGCTTTTTCTGAGTTCAATGGTCGCCGACGCTCTTTTGTAAGCAGGAGCGGGAATCGGCAAGAAGAGGGCAAGAATTAAAGCTTTTTCTTCCTGCTCCCCGCTTCTTGCTTCCTGCTTCAATATTTAACGCCCACCGCGAAGTCCCCGGCATAATTGATGACCGCCCAGGCGGTATGCGCAGCCGGGTCCACACCATAAGCCCCAAGCCCGTAATCGGAGTTCCACGGGCCGGATACAAAGGTTGTCGTGCCGCCGGTGTTCAGATTCACCGCATTGACCCATTTGCCTGAAGAATCCCGGGAGACGAGGCCCAGAATCTTTCCGGGCTTAACTTTGTTGTCGTGACTCATCGAGAGGACATAAGTTTCGCAGTGGCTGGTTCCGATATCGGTCATGCCCCACAGACTCAAAACATCGCTCGCGATTCCAGGTCCGTTTGACCTCCCCGGGGACCACCCGGTATCGACGGCCTTGGTCAGTTTCCGGTATGTGGAGCCGCCGGTCGCGATAAGACTGCCGTCTGTCTTGGTGCTTTCGTTTGTTCCGCTCAGTATGGAGGCTGTGGTGCGGATATAGCCCTTTCCACCGAGGGCGACGGCCACGGAGGTGTCGTCAGTCAAAGCGTAGTTGCCGCCCTGGGGCACCAGAATTTCCTTGCCGTTCAGGCTGTAGCCCCAGGTCTCACGCTTGGCAAAATTCAGAGGGGGTGTGACGTGCGGTCCGGAACCGCTCGGGCCCTGGGGATAGCCGGCGTCAGAGAGCCAGTTGCCGGTGGTATCGGCATAATAGTCCACGATCACTTTTGGCCCGTCTACAGTGAAAATATAATAACCGATCCTGGCCCTGTCCTGCGCGATGGAGGTCTCGCGAACCTTCTGGCCAAACCACTTCGGGTCGTCCAAAGGTTTGGGCGAGTAGAACTTGCTGCTGTCCGACGCGCAGATGAGTTCATGAACGCTCGATGCGCCGTCCGGGCCGGCAACAATGGAACGCTGGTGTATGTGATCGTGACCCGAGATATAGTAGTTGACCTCGTTTTGCTTGAGGCAGGCAAAGAAGGCATTCTGCGCTTCGGGATCAGCATTGGTAAAACCGGCAAAGGGCGAATCCTGGTGTTCCTCTGCGATTAGCGGCTGATGCGACAACACCAGGGCATGATCGGTATGGCGGGTCTTCTTGTCGAGCCTGCCGGCGAGCCACGACAGCTGGTCGCCGATCGAGTAACCGAAGTTGTAGCCTGCGGCGACGGCGTTTTTGCTCGGTGCCGCCCAGTTGTCGAGAATGACGAAACGAACACTGTCGCCAGGTTGGCCGAAGTCAAACGAATAACTCATCCCTTTCAGATCGGCGCTGACTGAGACCGGGCTTTTGAAATTCGAGCCCACGTGAAACTTTTTGCCGTTGGATTTCTTGAATGTTCCGGACAGCGTCTGCGGGAAATTCTTCCGGAAAGCCGGAATGGCGTAATCGTTGGGTGGCTTACCGATGGTCTCGTGGTTGCCGCGCATGGGGAAAAAGCCGATCCCGGCATCGATCAAGGGCCTGGCGGCAGCGGCACGGGCAATAATTCCGGCGTCACTTCCGTTGTCGGTCAGGTCGCCGACCTGGATTACGAATTTTACACCGGCATTGATGAACTGCGGATTGATCTGTTCGATGATCGATCCGGACACCGAATTGGGGTTGTCGCCCCCCGGGTCCGTGGGGCATGTCCATTGCGTATCGCCCATGACTCCGAATTTCCAGGGCTCGGCCGCTGCCGGAGCGGCCGTAAGCATCGGACTAATCACCAATGCAAGCATCAGTACCCATTTGATCCTCAAACTCAGTCTTCTTTCCATCTCAACTTTTTCCTCTGGTGTTCAATTCAGGGCGCGGTTTCGGTCATTCGAGCCGTGATAAGCTATCCCAAAGCACCTTATACGGGGGTTTCAACGCTTTCGTTACAACAATATGACAAATTGAGGAGATGTGAGGAAAAGATGCGGGCACGGCAATATGGCGAGTGAGTCTTCAAGCCCTCCTCGCATCGGGCCCTCAGACAGGGCCGAGTGGATGGCGGCGCCAAAAGAAGCTTGCATAAGATGCGGGTCTGAAACTATCGTGTCTCAATGCGCGGTTTTCGATCCGGTCAGGCCGGCGAGCTCCCTATCGTCCGGCTGCGGGACATTCAGAACCGATCCATATTTGCCGGCCACGGATTTAAGGGCGGCAAACGATTCTCTGAGCTCATGCAGTTTTGCCTCCATCATGACGCTCAGCACTGCCATCCGGTCTTCATATCCATGGACGTTTTGAAGCGCGCGGTCTATTTCTGCCTGATAAGCCTGGAGAGAAGGCCTTTCCTTCAAGAGTTTATCCCTCGCCTCGATGGATTCGGCGAGCTTCCGCTCGTAAGAGCCGGAACTGTATCCTGTCTGTGGGCGAGTCTGAAACCGTATCCGCTCAGCCATTATTTATTCTCCGATTCTCAGCAAGTCAAAATTCAGAACCTTGAGGACGGTGCTGCCTTATAGCAGGCCACTACACTTTTGAATTACGCCATCAAGGAAAATTTCGCATACACCAACAACATGGCTCATTTACAACAATCCAATTCCTCATAATCTCTTAATGACACATAGCATATATTGTAAAGGGGTAATTTAGGGGGGATACAATAGGTAGAGGATTTACCCAAAACACCTACGATAATTTTAGATCCGGCTCGATAAAAAAGATGCTTTCGAGCCTGTGTTTTTGCCGGATCGGTTGTTATTTTACAGCTTGCGTTCAAGCATTTCGATGCGCGGAATTGCCATTGGGAATCACCTTTGTCCGGTCCCAGGTTTAACGGGGTCATTACCGATAATAATTCTATGCAGTTGTTGCCGTTTTTGATTTTGGCGGTCGATAATTCCGGTAATTCATTCGAGGACTCATAAAATGATCCCACACATCGACCCGGTTTTGCTTTCGCGAATCCAGTTTGCTTTCACACTTTCTTTCCACATCATTTTCCCGGCCTTTACGATCGGGCTTGCCAGTTGGTTGAGCGTACTCGAATGGCGATTGCTCAAAACCGGTGATACGGTCTATGCCGAGATATACCGGATGTGGGTCAAGATCTTTGCCGTCACGTTCGGAATGGGCGTTGTGTCGGGTGTGGTAATGTCCTTCCAGTTCGGGACGAACTGGTCGGTATTTTCAGACAGGGTAGGGAACGTACTGGGCCCTTTGCTCGGGTACGAAGTGCTGGCCGCGTTTTTTCTGGAAGCCTCATTTCTGGGAGTCATGCTCTTTGGCTGGAACCGCGTCAGCGCCAGGACGCATTTCGCCTCCAGCATTATTGTGGCCCTGGGCACCTTGATTTCGGCGTTCTGGATTCTCGCGGCCAATAGCTGGATGCAGACGCCGCAGGGGTTCAGGACCGGCGAAAACGGGTTGCTCTATCCTTTGGGCTGGGTTCAGATTATCTTCAACCCGTCCTTTCCCTACCGCTTCGTCCACATGATCACGGCCGCCTACCTGACCACGGCTTTTTTCGTCGGAGGCATCGCGTCCCTTTATTTGCGGCGCGGCGTTCATGTCAGGCAGGCGCGCGTCATGCTTGGTATGGCAATGATCATGGCTGTTTTCGTTGCGCCGTTGCAACTCTGGTTCGGCGATGAGCACGGACTAAACACATTCATACATCAACCGACAAAGGTGGCCGCCATCGAAGGGCTTTGGGAAACGCGGCGCGGCGCTCCTATGAACCTTTTCGGATGGCCCGACCAGGAAGCGGAAGAAACGAAGTACGCAATCGAGATTCCAAGACTTTCGAGCCTTATTCTCACGCATGATTTAAACGGGGAAGTCAGGGGTTTAAAGGCGTGGCCCAAAGACGAACGTCCGCCGGTGGTCTGGGTCTTCTGGGCTTTCCGGATCATGGTCGGACTCGGCCTGCTGATGTCTCTCACGGGTTTGAGCGCTCTCGTGCTCTATTTGCGAAAGCGTCTTTTCGACACCAAATGGTTCCAAATCTGGTGCATGGCCATGACGCCGGCCGGGTTCGCCGCCGTGCTGGCGGGGTGGTTTGTCTCGGAAATCGGGAGACAGCCCTATATAATTCAGGGAGTCCTGCGAACCGCGGATGCCGTTTCCCCGGTGAGGGGTTCGCCTGTCGCCATTTCGCTTGCTGCCTTCGTATTCACGTATGTGGTTGTGTTCGGAGCCGGGAGCTACTACATCGCCAAGCTGATCGGACGCGGCCCTGAAGCCGATGCGGCCGTCTATGGTTCGCACGGAGTAAAAGAGCCTCCGCTGATTACGAATCTGGTTTCAGAAGAGGGGGAACGCAATGGTTAACCTGGGTGGCCTGCTGGATGTTCCGCTCGTCTGGTTCGGGCTGATTGCCACAGCGCTTTTTCTCTATGTCCTGCTCGACGGCTTTGACCTTGGGGTGGGCATTCTATTTCCCTTTGCGCCTTCGGATGGGTGCAGGGATTCCATGATGAATTCGATTGCCCCCTTCTGGGACGGAAACGAGACTTGGCTGGTGCTGAGCGGAGGAGGGCTTTTCGCGGCATTTCCTCTTGCCTACGCCATCTTGATGCCGGCGCTGTATATTCCCGTGATTATCATGCTCCTCGGGCTCATTTTTCGTGGAGTTGCATTCGAGTTCCGATTCAAGGCTACCACATCGCGCTTTGTCTGGGATTACGCTTTTCACTTTGGATCGATAGTGGCGTCGTTTATGCAGGGCATGATCCTCGGGGCCTTCGTACAAGGGGTGCAGGTCGAAGGCAGAAGCTTTGCGGGACATGCGTTCGATTGGCTGAATGCTTACAGCTTTATGACAGGGGTAGCCCTCCTGTTCGGCTATGGACTGCTCGGCTCCGGCTGGCTGGTGATGAAAACCGACGGAATCACCCAGAACTGGGCTCGAAGATGCTCGTCATATGTTCTGGGTTATGTCGGTTTTTTCATGGTGATCGTGAGCATCAGCATGCCGATGATGAACGCCGGCGTGAAAGAGTTATGGTTCAGCGCGCCCAACTTCTTCTACCTTCTGCCGATACCCCTGGTGACCGCGTGTCTTTTCGCCAAGCTGTGGTACGATTTACACAGGGGTGCGCAGACCAGTCCCTTTTTCCTCAGCGCAGGTATTTTCCTCATGGGGTACCTTGGCCTGGGCATAAGCCTCTGGCCATGGCTGGTCCCCTTTTCAGTCACCTTCCGACAGGCCGCGGCGGCGGTTGAGTCGCAGTCTTTTCTACTGGTCGGCACCGTTGTGATCCTGCCGGTGGTTCTCGCCTACACCGGATTCTGCTACTACCTTTTCAGGGGGAAGACGTCGAATGAAGGCTATTACTGAAAACAGCGATGTTATTTTTTGGACTTCTCCTTGAGCTTCGCCCTCAAAAGATCGGCCATGGTACCCATCGACGCGCTTGCCTTCAGATACTGTGAATAGTCCGCGCCAGCCTCTTTTTCCGCATCGCTTTCAGTCCCCGGCAAGGAAAGTGAAATGCGCTTGTTTTCCGTGTCTATATTGTCGATTTTGACTTCAACAATCTGGTCTTTTGCCACCACTTCGTGAGGGTGTTTGATCCTTTTGCCTGATCCCATCCTGGAGATGTGAAGAAGACCGTCAACTCCGGGGGCAAGTGAAACGAAGGCGCCAAAATTTGCCAACCGGACCACGGTGCCGCTGTGCACCGATCCTTGAGGAAAGTCCTTTTCGATGCTCTCCCACGGGTCAGGCAAAGCTCGTTTCAGACTGAAAGACAGCCGGTCCTTCTCCCAATCCAGTTTCATTACCATAACTTCAACTTCCTGGCCGACGGTCAGCAGTTTGGTTATGTCATCCACCCGGTCCCATGCGATTTCCGAGATTGGAATGAGTCCCTCCACGGCACCCACTCTAACAAAAGCACCGAAGCTGTGAATAGACGCGATCGTTCCCCTGATCCTGGCCCCTTCCCGAAGACTGTCTTTTTGCTCCTCTTTCTGCTTCTGAAGCTCTTCTTCCTGCACAGCCCTGCTGGACAGAACGATGTTTCGACCCCTGTCATCGTACTGAGTGATACGGAAGGTGAGGTGGCTGCCCACAATAGCGGCAGGATTCGCCTCGCGCTTCAGACCCATCTGAGAGTACGGACAAAAACCGCGAAATCCTCCGGTCATCCTGACTTCAAAGCCGCCTTTCACCTCTTTTTCCACCAGGCCTTCCACGGGTATGCCGCTTCTGTGCGCATCGTCCAGATAATATTGTCCGGCCTGGCCTCCGGAGATTTTTGAGGCAAAACGCTGACCGGTGTCGTCCGACGAAATGAAATAAGCTTCGATGAGATCGCCCTCCCGTACCGAAAGCTTGCCTTCTTCGTCAAAAAATTCCTTAATATCTAGATAACCTTCGCTCTTCCCGCCCAGATCAATGAAGATCCACTCGGGCGAGATCTTGACTATTCGCGCTTTCAGTTTCCGGCCCGGATTCAAACGAACAGGATCAACAAAACTCTCCCGCAAAAGCTCAGCAAAGCTTTCCTCTTCCATGGGGCTTTCTTCGATTATCTCATCATCTTTTTCGTCGTTTTCCTTCATCTGTCCCACCAACCTCTTCACAGAATTAAAGTCTGACTTCGTTATGACAAAATCCACCACTCTACAATAATACTCGAAAGTGAATGCCGAGGGACAATAAGATTTACCCCGGCCGAAGATTTCTCAATTCTTCCGGGGTACTTTTCCGCAGTTGTAAGCTCACTGAAGTCGCCCGGCAAGGAGGCATACGCATGCCGACGGCCGAAGCGGGCGCTTCGCGCGGCAATTCACGGAATGCGAGCAGGAACATCCTTTCTCTGACGGGGCCAGATACAAGGGCTTGTCCGCAAACTCAATGTCTTCGTCCCGGATTTAAGTAATCCGGGTTTGGAGCCGATAATATCTCACGGGAACTTGCGTTATTTAGATAAATAACGCCAGGGCTTTTGTTTATCAGAAGTTTTTAGAAAGCGAGTGTTTATTAAATCAAGGTGTCAAATTTTTAACCTTTATTGACTTGCGTGACACATCTGAAAATATCAAACCTGTTGATTAACATATAACAACTTTCCATTTAAGGGTTATATGTAATCGATATAGTGACGGCGAGCCTTTTGATTAAATGGGAATTTTTGCCGAACCATTTTGATCGGACCAGCTTTTGGGGGAATACAATCTTCAGCCGAATGCAGTACTGCCGTTTACACGGCAGGAGTGAGCCATGAACAAGAGGCTTTTCTTTTTCATAATAGCAGTCGACAGGGTGATGCGGAGCATAATAGCGGATTTCCTACGTCAGATGGCGCGTGACGACGAGATCCCGGAAGGCGTGGAAATCTTCGATGCCGCGAGTGGTCAGGAGGCGCTCCATTTATTCGCAGTTATGTTCAAAACTCTTCCGGACAAGAAAGTGACATATAAGGGCGAATCCATTGCGCCGCTGCCGGGCAGGCAGGCCAACGCCATAGTTATCTGCGATGTTGAAATGGAGCCGATAGGAGGGCGCGAGCTGTTGCAGGCAGGTATGGACGATGAAATATTCAGGGATATGAGCTTCGTTTTGATGACCGACAAGCCTGATTTCGGACTTGTAAGCGAGCTGGGGGAACTCGGTGTCACCAACATCCTTACCAAGCCTCTGACCATGAACAAATTCTCCCATGCGATTCGAGACGTGACGGCGTGGGTGCGAAGCGAGGAACGTCGTCACTACAGAAAAGTCGAAAAGCTTATCAATTCGGGAGAGTATCAGGAAGCCCTCATGCGGATTGAGAAAATGGAATCCAGATATACGGGCGTGAGGTGGGTCATCCTGAGAGGAAGGGCGCACCTCGGGCTCAATGAAACTCAAAGCGCCAAAAGCTATTTCGAACAGGCGGAAATGGGCGCCCACATCGCCTCGATAGTTGCGCTGAAATACATAGTTCAGTTGTACGAGGACTCCGGTGAAACGAAGAAAGCCATCGACAGCCTCATCAAGCTCACCCGGAAAAGTCCCAACAACGTGGAACGCAGATTGAGACTCTCCGAACTTTTCATTGAGGATAACCGCCCTGAAGAAGCCAAGGCGGTCCTGGATTTGCTGGAATTGGAGAAGCGCATAGTTGCGAAGTTCAGAGCAAGAGTGGCAGACCTTCTCGAAAAAGCCGGATTCATCGAGGAGGCCGACAATATGAAAGTACTGATGATTGACAGCGTACTCGACGATTTCGTCTTCTGTAACAATGTGGCAGTCAGTCTCAGAAAACAGGGCCGGTATGAGAAGGCGGATCAAATTTACCGTAAGATCATAAAAACCCACGAAGACGAACCCACCGTATGGTTTAACCGCGCCGTGAATCTGGCAGCCTGGGGCAGAAAAGAAAGAGATTCGAGAATGCTCAACCAGGCCGTCGATCATTTCGAGATGTCATTGAAATTGAGCCCGGATTACCGGGAGGCAGACCGGGCAATTCAGCAATTAAAAAAGGACATCAAAGCAGGATTCCACCAATAGAGGCAAACATCAGGCGTCCCCGGCTATGGTTCCCGGTGTTTCTGATAAGCCATGTCTTTACCGAAATATTATTATCCTCCTTTGTTCCAGTGTTCCTGAAACTCCCGTCCGAATTATAATGTGTTCATTCCAACCATCTGATATCATAATTTAAATTTGCCGGGGGAAGGGAAACACCGAGGCAATGATCATACCACGGCCACCGTGTGCCGGGATGGAAATGCGGCCGAATTGCACACTTCAACAAATACTGCCGGAAACGGCAGCAAGACGCCCGCGCCGTTACAGTTCCTGAAATACATTTTCATGAGGTGAGGTGATCCGATGCAAACATGCCGGGTGCAATTTAACTGTCCCGAAGATAGGACCATCCATGAAATGTTTGAGGATCTCGCTTCGGCCAATCCCGATGCAATCGCAATAGTGTGCGGGGAGGAGCACATTTCCTACGGAACTCTGAATGAGAGAGCCAACCAGATTGCCCACGAGATCAGGTATTTCTACCGGATGCTGTACGATCTCGAAATGGCTCCAGACACGCCGATCGGCATCTACATCAACCCGGGACCGAACATGTTGGTCGGGTTGCTCGGGATTCTGAAGGCAGGAGGGGCCTACATGCCTCTTGATCCAGCCTATCCCGAGAGCAGACTACAAGGAATGATGGAGGACGCACAGTCGCCTCTGGTCATAACCGAACAGGCGCTCGTGGAGCATCTGCTGTTTCTGGCCGAAGGAGACTATGGAGTGATCTGTCTCGATGCCGGCTGGAAAGAGATCGCCAGGCAGCCCACGACGAATCCAGTTTCAATCAGCGGACCGGGGTCGCTCGCTTATATCATCTACACGTCAGGATCCACCGGGAAGCCCAAAGGCGTGATGGTGGAGCACCGTGGGGTCGTCAGCCTTGTGCGAAATCAGAACTATATTCAGGTGAACCCTTCCGACTGCCTGGCACAGGCTGCGAGCATATCGTTCGATGCGGCCACCTACGAGATATGGGGGGCGCTGCTGAACGGCGCGCGCCTCGCAATCATCGATCGTTCCGCACTGCTTTCATCCGGGGATCTGGCGGCGACCCATCGAAAATACGGCGTGACGAACCAGTTTTTCACCACAGCTGTTTTCAATTTGCTGGCCGAGGGCAGTGCGGAGGGTCTGGCCGGATTGCGGGTGGCCCTTTTTGGCGGCGAAGAGGCCAATCTTACGAAGGTTCGCAACGTTCTGACCCGGAAAAACAAGGAACTGACTCTCATCCACGTCTATGGGCCGACCGAATGCACCACTTTCTCCACCTTCTGTGTTCTCTCGGAAAAGTTTCCGGACGCCAAAGTCGCGCCCATCGGCATCGCGATCGCCAGAATGCACGCGTATGTTTTGGATGAGGATCTCCAGCCCCTACCGGATGGAATCCCGGGCGAACTGTATGTGGGTGGCGACGGCGTTGCCCGGGGGTACTTGAACCGCCCCGAACTCACCGACGAGCGGTTTGTTGAGAACCCCTTTGCGAGCGACGAAGAGCGGGCGCTGGGCAGGAACCGTCGACTCTATAAGACGGGGGACCTGGTGAGGCGGATTCCATCGGGGGAACTAATCTATATCGGGCGGGCGGATCGTCAGATCAAAATCAGGGGATTCCGGGTCGAGCCGGGCGAGATCGAGGCAACGCTGCTCACTCATCCCGGTATCAAGGACTGCGTCGTGACAGCACATGGGGACTCACATCAGAAGCGCCTCGTTGCTTACATAATCCCCACATTGATGGGGATGTTGAGCAGTGAGGAGCTTTACGCCCATCTGGCCAGGACGCTGCCGGCGTTCATGCTCCCCTCGTTTTTCATGGAGATGGCGTCGTTTCCTATCAACCCGAACGGAAAAATCGACCGTAAGGCGCTGCCGGCGCCCTTCACCACGGGGACGCATTCCGCCGTCCCGCTGCGGCACGGAGAATCAGGCCTGCTGGAACCTGTGGGGCCCCGGGACGAGTTGGAACTGGCCGTGTTCGACATCGTGGCCTCTGCGCTGAATGTGCACAGCCTTGGCATCGACGAGAGCATATTTTGCTACGGCGCGAACTCTCTCATAGTTGCCCAGATCTGCGCTGCCGTGCGCAGTGAGCTGAGAGTGAGACTGGACCTCAGGGAAGTCTTTGAGCATCCGACTGTGGCCGGCGTGAGTCGAGTGATTTCCGAACGAAAGACCGTAGCGGCAGAGGTTGAAGCGGCCATCCCGAAGGCTGGGCGCGATAACCCGATTCCTCTGACGTATCAACAGGAACAAGTCTGGTTCCTGAGCAAACTTGCGCCTGATAACCGCGCCTACAACAGCCAGTTCAATGTGCGGTTCACCGGGAAGCTCGACAAGACCGTCTTCGTTAAATGTCTTAACGAAATCATCCGGAGGCACGAGATCCTTAGGACCACATTTCATCAGAAAGACGATTTCCCCGTGCAGGTCATCCACGAACCCTGGGAGGCGAGTCTTCCCGAGATCGACCTCCGCCCGTTCCCCGAAGCGCAAAGGGAAGAGGAACTCGAACAGCGCATCAACGAGGAGATGAACCACTGTTTTGACTACGCCGAACTCCCGCTTGTCCGTTGGCGTCTCTACCGATTGGGGGAGGAGGAGTGGGTCTTTCTGAGTGTCGAGCACCACTTTGTCCACGATGGATGGGAGGTGATGATTTTTCTTAGCGATTTCAAGGCTTTGTATGTTGCCTTTCTCGATAGTCAGGAATCTCCGCTGAAGGATCTTCCCATCCAGTACGCCGATTTCGCCGTCTGGCAGAAGAATACACTCTGTGGGGAGCGGCTGGACGCAAAAGTGCGATACTGGCTCGATAAGATAGCCGACTACCCGCACGCGCTCAATCTCCACATTGATCATCCACGGCCGGATGTGCAAGAATTCCACGGCGATGTGGCGCGATTCGATCTGAACCGTGAGCTTTATCAGTCTCTTCGTGAATTCAGCCGACAGCGCAACGTCACTCTGTTCACGACCATGTATTCGGCCTTCGCCGTCCTGATTTCCAGGTACTCCGGCCAGGATCGTCTGCTGGTGGGGACCGGTGTCGCCAACCGCGGAATGAAAGAGACAGAGGCCATGATGGGCATGTTCGTTAACGCGGTTCTTCTCTATTCCGATTTGTCAGACAACCCGGTTTTTCTGGAATTCCTCGAGCGAACAAAGCAGAACATTCTGGAGGACGTTGCATACTACGACACCCCTTTCACCGCCATTGTCAAGGCTCTTAAAGCCAGCAACAGGCCTAGCTGCAATCCTGTCTTTCAGGTCATATTCGCTTTCCACGACAGCGCAATTCCTATCATGGAGTTCGGGGGCCTGCGCGGAACCATCATGGAGAGGCACAACAAAACGGCGAAGACGGACATGAACGTGATCTGTATCCCGCGAGCAGAGCAGCACATCGCCATTGGAACATCGACCCCGCGCGACGAAGACCTCACCATTATGTGGGAGTTCAACAGCGATCTGTTTGAACGCGACACCATTGAGCAGATAATTTCGCACTATATCACACTGCTGCGTCAAATCGTCCGTGACCCGAACCGGCACGTCAACGATTTGGAGATGATCTCCAATGTCGAGAAAACGAAACTGCTGGAGTTTTCCGTCGGTAAGAGGACGCTGTACAACAGGGGAAAGACCCTTCATGAACTTTTCGAGGAGCGGGTCCGACGTCATCCAAACAAGACGGCCGTATTCCATGACGGGCAGGCTCTGTCTTATGCGGAGCTCAATGCGCGCGCCAACCAGCTGGCCGGACAACTGCTTCAGACATACCGCGATAAGCTGGGCGCACCCATCAAGCCGGGGACGCATGTAGGTCTATGTGTGTCGCGCGGGATCGACATGGTCGTGGGCAGCATCGCAATTCTCAAAGCCGGCGGGGCTTATGTGCCCGTGTCGCCGGACTACCCGGAGAAGCGCCTGCGCTTTATGTTGGACGATGCAGGCATTAGAGTGGTTCTTTCGCTGACCGCGGTCAAGGATCGCGTGTCATGGTTATGGGATGGCGGCTGGGCCGTGATCGTCATCGACGGCCATACGGAAGCAGAAGCAAACCAGTTGCGGGACGGGTGGTTGCCGGCAGTCAATGAATCGGCAAACACGGCGCTGGTCATCTACACGTCCGGATCCACAGGGGTTCCCAAGGGAGTGTGCATCTCCCACCGGGCAATCCATAACTTCGTCATGAACTCGTCGCTACTTCACTACTCGGGGAGTGATACGATTTCACAAATAGCGAATCATGCCTTTGATGCTGCTACGTTCGAAATCTGGGGTTCCCTGATCACGGGCGCGAAAATAGTGATTATCGACAGCGATGTGGTTATGGATCCGGAACAACTGTTGAAAACAATGGAGGAGAACGGCATAACGGTTTCCTTCTTTACTACCGCCCTGTTCAACCTTCTGAGCGAGAGCAAGATCGAGGTGCTGACCAGACTCAAATGTGTCCACTTCGGCGGGGAAATGGCAAACCCGTACTGCGTGCGTAAAGCGCTGGCGCAGAAAGGGGACGGGACGACACTGATCAACGTCTACGGTCCGACCGAATGCACAACTTACAGCGCGGTCTGTGAACTGACGGACAGGCACGCGAAGAGCGACTTTATTCCGGTCGGACGGCCGCTCGGGAATTATACGGCCTACGTCCTTGACGAAAAACTCCGCCTTGTCCCTGTTGGCGTTCCAGGTGAACTGCATATCGGAGGCGACAGTGTGGCCAATGGCTATCTCAATCGTGACGAACTGACCGCGCACAGGTTTATCTCGAATCCGTTCGCCACGGAAGAGGACCGGATGAACAACATGAACTTGCGCCTTTACAGGACGGGGGACCTGACCCGATGGCTGCCTGACGGAACGCTTCACGTTCTTGGCCGGATGGATTTCCAGGTGAAGATCCGGGGGTTCAGAATTGAGCCGGAAGAAGTCGAAAGAGTGCTTCTCAAGCATCCGGGCGTCAGGCACTGCGCAGTGATGCCTTGGGAGGGGAAGCTTGTGGCCTACTGGGTGCCCAGGTCACCCTCGGGCGTCGTGAATCAGAGCGATTTGAGGTCGTTTCTTGCCACCCAGTTACCTGAGTATATGGTTCCCTCCGGGTTCATCGAAACTGAAAGATTTGAACTGAACCGCAATGCGAAGATCGACCGAACAAAGCTCCCTCCGCCTGCCCTCGCCTTGATGGCGGCAAGAAAAGGGGATTATGTCCCACCGCGAAACGGGACTGAAGAGGCGTTGGCCGCCATATGGCAGGATGTCCTTAAGAGCGGTAGAATCAGTGTGCATGACAGCTTTTTCGACCTGGGCGGCAATTCGCTCCTCACCGTCCGGATGCTGGGCAGAGTGAAGCTGGAACTCAACGCCGACATCAACCTGGCCAGTATGTTTTCCATGCCCACCATCGCCGCCATTGCCACCCTCATCGATAAGTCCGGCCCGGCTGACCTGGGCGGCGAAAACAACATCGCCCTGGCCCTCCAGGACGCCCGGGTGGAGGTGTCCGTGGGCGACTACAGGGCGGAGGCCCGTGCCGATCAGCCACAGCACATACTGCTTACCGGGGTGACAGGCTTTCTCGGTTTCCACCTTTTGGACAAACTGCTGTCTTTGACCACGGCCAGGATCCACTGCCTGGTAAGAGGCGCAACCCAGGAAACGGTGAGGGCAAAATTCAGGGATGCCGCGAGCTTATATGGGCGCCCAGACCTGGAGAGAAACCCCAGAATCGCTTTGCTCAAGGGGGACCTGAAAGAACCAGCGCTTGGGCTGGAGGGGGAGACGGTCGAGGAGTTGCAGGAAATTCTCGACCACATCTGCCACTGCGGAGCAGTTGTCCACCACATGTTCGATTACAGAACGCTCCGCGCCGAGAACGTGCAGAGTACTATCGAGTTGTTGAAGATTGCGTCCGGCGGAAGGCGTAAAGTCCTCAATTTTGTCTCCACCCTTTCAGTTGCCTGCCGTCGTGACCCCGAGGGGCGAACCCTCGAAGTCGAGATCGGTGATCGGCCGATAAGCACCAACGGCTACATTCTTACCAAATGGACCTCCGAACGGATCCTGGCGCGCCATGCGGAAAAAGGCCTTCCAGTGAACATTTTCCGACCGGGGAACATCACCGGTCATTGCCTGACGGGTGTCTGCCCGCCCGAGAACAATCATGCGCTGCTGCTATTGAAAGGTTGTATCCAGATGAAGTGCGCACCCGACTGGAAACGGTTCATCGAGATGACACCGGTGGACATTCTGGCGGAATCGATCGTTCGCCTGTCGCTAAACACTCATGGGTCGAATACTTTCAATATGAACAACCCGCTGGAGATGAGCTGGGCCGACTATATTGAAGCGCTGAGGAAACTCGGCTTCGAGATTGAGATGGTATCTGTGGACGAGTGGCGAAAGCGTCTTGAGGGGACCGACGAGACTAATGCCCTGTTTTCTTTGAAGGAATTCTATCTGAGGGACAGGGAGGACTTGGTTGACCTGGAAAGCCATGCGGTCACGGCGCCCGACTCCTCGACTACCCAGGAGATGTTACGGAAGCTCGGCGTTGCATATCTGCATGATTATGCTCGATACATCCCGACCGCCGTAGGTTATTTAAAGACCAAAGGCTTTTTGCCTGCTATGAGGGAGTGACGGAATTGGATACATCCAGACACGAAGTCGTCGTTGTGGGATCAGGCGCCGGCGGGGCCACGGTGGCCCGGGAACTGAGCCGCGCGGGCAAGAGCGTGCTGATCGTTGAAGCGGGTCCGGATGCTTTCCCCCTGCCTCTTGCAATCGCCACGTCTAAAGAGGGGATCGACATCTACCAGGCCTTTGGGGCCGGCGGCGCGACAGTCCTTTGCAACGGCAACGGTGTCCGCGCGCTGGAACAGGACCTCGCCGGCTTTGGGATAGACCTCGAAAGAGAATACTGTGAACTCGAATCCGAACTCCGTATTGCGCCGATCTCCGAGTCCCTTCTTTCTGAGAACGGGTCGCTGAAGCTCTTGGAAATCCTTCAGACTTCAGGGATCCGCATGAAACGAATGCCAAAATTCATTGATCCCGCGAAGTGCGTGGGCTGCGGTATGTGTTCATCCGGCTGCCCAAACGGAGCGAAGTGGAGCGCCAGGGAGTTCCTCGATGGTGCACTGTCATCGGGGGCGAACATCGTCTACGGCACCAGCGTGGAGAAAGTGTTAATCGATAATGACCGGGCCGTCGGGGTCGAAGTGAGCGGCCCGGCAGGGAAGGGACGGATTGACGCGGATGTGGTCATTCTCGCCTGCGGAGGTCTGAAAACACCTGTGGTTTTGCAGAACTCCGGTTTTAAGAAGGCCGGGCGCCGCCTCTTCATTGATCTATGTGAGCTCTGGCTGGGGGTCACGCCGGAGATCGACATCTCGAACGAGCCGCCCATGCAGTTGGTTTACACCGACATGGCGCAAAGCCGCAGGATCAGTCTTTGCACGGCTTACTCGCAGAACAAAGAGAGGTTTCGATATTATTGCGGAGGCAAAGCCGATCTCTTCCAAGATGCCCGTTGGATGGGGGTGCTCGTCAAGATCGGCGATGAGGCCGTGGGCCGCGTGTTCGCCGACGGAACCGTCTCGAAAGGTGTGACGCCCAACGACAGAAAGAAATTCGAAGAGGGCGGCGTCGTGGCCAGGGAAATCCTGCGAAAGGCCGGCGCCAAGGACGAATGCATCGTCAGGCTCGACAAGATCTATGGTGGGCATAACGGCGCAACGGCCGCCATCGGGGACCTGGTGGATACCGATCTGCGGACCGAGGTGAGCAATCTGTTTGTGTGTGACGCGAGCGTATTGCCCTTCGCCCCCGGGCTTCCGCCCGTCCTTACGATCATGGCCCTGGCCAAACGGCTGGCGAGGCGCCTTTTGCGATAAAGCGCGGCGTAGATCCCGAGGGCGACCGCTAAACCTTCATGGCCTCATTGGCGAAGTCTTCACCCTCACTGCAACCTGCTAACGCATAGCCACGGTCGAGATCGAAGATCCTGAAACGATATCGGCCGTCGATCGTCCCGGATTGGCTCTTCAGGTAAATCCCATCGTCCTCGATCTTGATTGTGAATGAAGCCGGGTCAGTGAAAAACCCCTTGCCCTCGCATTTTACAAAGCTCTCTTTCAGGGTCCACAGACGGTAGAAGTGCGACTGCCAATCCTTTGCCGGCTTCGTCGAGAGGTACTGCTGTTCCTCCTTGGAGAAAAAGGTCGCAGCCGTTTGCCGGTCTACATCGCGCTCCCGTTCCACATCGATTCCCACCGGGTTTCTTCCCACGGCACAGACTACCCACAGACCTGAGTGGGACAGGTTGAAATTGAAACCCGGATAACCGACAACAAACGGTTTGCCGTATTTGTTCGTGTCGATTTGGACTGCCGCTCCGTCAACCCCGATATCCTGTTTGATAATGTCGCGGATCAACCGTTCCCCCGCAAGCGCGCGGACAACATCCTCCCCGCGAACGAGTCTACATACCCGTTCTCTTTTTCGCGGACTCAGAAGCGGAATTAAATCCGCATAAAGAGCGTTGTTGGGAACGCCTCTGATTGCTCTTGCAAATACCCGGACCATCTGATGAGGCCAAAGCTCCTTGTGCACCCAGCCCGGTGGGGGGCGCGGAAACGATGATAAATTGCTTTCTCAGGTCTTGGCGAATAGCATCCGGCACGGATGGCGTCAAGGGCATTTCGTTAGGAGTCAGGGGTAAAGCCGGAGGTTCAAGGCTTTCCTGTCTGATTTACCACGAATCAATTCCCTCGTAGTCTTCTTACACTTTGCCTGGCGGGTGTCACTTGAGTCTATGCCGCCAGAGGTCGAGACGACGGTGCCCGATCCACGGCCGGATTTGGTAACGGCGAGGGTTCTAAGCGTCGATGCAAGGGGAAATGTAGTCGTATCGGCGAGTATCGGCGGGTCGCAGGCTGTTGCTGTCTCAGCATCGTCCGTGTCAACATAGGCAACGAAGACTGATAAGCATAATAACCCATATAAAATACGTGTGCGCAGTTTTTGAATTTCATGATCCTTCCCAATCTCCGTTCTTTATCATTAATTTAAGCTTTCTCTCAGAACACTATCTCCATTATAAAAGATCATGCCTTTTTGGAGTGGAACCCTTTTGATTTGAACCTGCAGGGCCAACGCAAATGATTCCGGGTCCAGGATTTTCCATGGCTGTAAGGTTGATGAGTAAATTTGCCGAGGCGACCGGACTTTCGCATCTCAGCGACACTCAACGGCGATACCTCTGGACCGATGCTTTCGCGGTGTGCAATTTCGCTGGTTTTTATCTGGAAACGCATGATGAACGTTTTAAAAGGCAGTCACTGCTGCTTGTCGATCAAGTCCACCGGATTCTTGGGCGCCATCGTGACGACGACAGGCGCGAGGGTTGGATCAGCGGTCTGGGTGAGCGGGAAGGAGCAATGCACCCGACGGTTGGGGGGCTGAGGATCGGCAAGGAAATTAACGAACGCGGTCCCGACGATCCGATTGACGAGCCGCTTGAATGGGATCGCGACGGTCAGTACTTTCACTACCTCACAAGATGGATGCACGCTCTGAGCCGGGTAAGCTCGATCACCGGGAACCCGGATTTCATACGGTGGGCAATTGAACTTGCAAAAACGGCTTACGCCAGATTCACCTATGGCCCTCGTCCCGGTCAGAGGATGATGTACTGGAAGATGAGCATCGACCTGTCCTATCCTCTCGTCCCGTCGATGGGCCATCACGATCCTCTGGACGGTCTAATAACCTGTTGTGAGCTTCAGGCAAACCCGGTGGCAATATCCGAAGCAGCGGCAGATCTCGTTGGGGAAATAGAGGGATTTGCCGCCATGTGCAGAGGCAGAGACTGGACCACCGATGATCCGCTCGGTCTTGGCGGCCTCTTGTCGGATATTTTCAGGGTCTCGCAGCTCATGGCGAATGAGGCTTCTCCGCGGGCCGATCTTTTGCCGGCCCTGCTGGAAGCATCCCGAATGGGGTTGCATGCTTATGAAAGGACAGGTTTGCTGAAAGCTCCCGCGGTCTATCGCCTGCCGTTTCGCGAACTGGGACTTTCCATCGGGCTGCATGCTCTTGAAAGACTGAACCGGCTTTTTGACGAAAGGCCGGAAATTTTCGACAAGAAACGATCGTTGAAAAGACAGGCCGAAAGCCTGAGACGCTATATTCCCATGGCGGAATCCATCGAGGCCTTTTGGCTCAAGCCCGCCCATAGAGAAGCACCCACCTTCACCGACCATTATGACATCAATACGGTTATGCTCGCAACCAGCCTGGCTCCCGATGGATATCTGACGGTTTAATTCAAACGCGGCATGGCGGGGGTCAGGAGTGTTGTTTCCTGATCAAATAGATGCCGTCGCGGATGGTCAGGAACAACTTTTGAGCCCGGCCGTCCGCTTTCACCAGTTCATTGAAGTCTGCCACTGCGCGGCTTTCGGCATCTTTCGGATCGAAAATCCTGCCGTACCACAAGGTATTGTCGGCAAGTATCAGGCCGCCGTCTCGAAGGATTCTCATCGATTCCCGGTAGTAGGCAATAAGGTTTTGCTTGTCGGCGTCCATGAAGATGAGGTCCGTCTCTGCATCAGGCAGGGTTTTCAGGATCTCGAGGGCCTCGCCTATTCGAATCGTGATCTTGCGGCCGCCGGGACTCCGGTTGAAGAAATCCTGCGCGATCTTTGCGAAATGGGGATTGTGCTCAATAGTCAGGATCTTTGCGTCATCGGGCAGGACTTCGGCCATGGCGAGGGCCGAGTAGCCGGTGAAGGTGCCGACTTCCACAATGTTCCTGGCGCCGGACAGTTGGGCGATCAACTGCAAAAACCGGCCTTCGACCCGTCCGGTGAGCATACTGGGATAAGAGGTCTCAGTCAGGGTAAAGCGCTCGATTTCCTCAAGGAGCGCGGACATGGGCGTCGTATGGTCGGACGCATATTTTTCCGCCTCCATGGCCACGACGTCCATGAAACAGTAGATGCCCGTGGGGCTGCCTGATTTCTTTTCTGAACTTTGTGTATGTTTCGGGCTCATTCGCCTTCTTTCATTCGTGTAATCGAAGAGTCGGGACTTCCGATCTTCGAGGCAAGGGCGGCTGACAGTTTGACGAGTTCCGACGCTCGTTCGAGGCCATCGAAAAAGCGTTGAGGGATGCCCGAAAGCCCCGTTTGGGCGCCGGCAAGAGCGCCGGTGAGGATTGCGCGCGCCTGGTTTTGCCCGCCTCCATTGACCGCATGAAGCACGGCCGATTCGAAGTCGTTATGAAACCTGGCGGCAAGGTAGTATGCAGCCGGAAGCTGGTGGTAGATGGCGCACGGCATGCCATAAACAATGGATACCTTCCACGCAGGCTCTATACGGATTTCCGGATCCGCCGCGGCCTGGGCCATATATGAGGGTGAAAGCAGGGCGTCAGGAGAAGCGAAGCGGCCGGCGCGAGGCGGATCGGGGTCGCCGGGGCGCGGCGGTTGGAGATTATCGCGGGTTACGGAATGAAAGGGCAATTCCCCGTTTTCCACCAGCCTCATCAATCTTGCCGACAGTTTTGCGTCGAGTGTATGCCCCTGCACCAAAAGGCCCAGGACCGCGCAGAAGGCGACGGTCATCGAAACCACGGTGTCATCGCTCTGCGTAAGGATGGTATTGCCGGCTACGGCAGATGCCAACCGGGCCGGTTGCACAGCGTATCGAACGGCTATGGCGAGGGTGCGTTCGATTGCTTCCGTAGTATCCGCGCGGCCCCCGGTTTGTCCCCACGGCAGCTTCTGCCGCACGCGGCGTCTCCATGCTTCCCGGATTGACTGGCTTGTGTACCCGCCCGGTCCGCTAACCGGTGTTCCGTCGATAAGCGGAAAGAGTTCTTCGTCCATCCTGCGGCAAAAATCGGCCTCGTCGTAACCGCCGCAATCAACCAGGGAGCGGAGTGTGAGGGCGAGAATAAAACCTGCCTGAGAAAGCTGACCTGCTTTGAGCCCATCATGGTAGCGGCCCGGTTTGGGATCGGTATAAAAGTCGATCCAATCGCCATGGTCGCGTCGAAGTTCTGCCAGGCTGTAGTACCAGTGAGGCCCGAGGCCCAGGGCGTCCCCTATGAAGGCCCCCATAATGGCCCCGGAGGCACGATCCTGAATGTATTTATCCGGCATATAACACACTCCCCGAGTAATTTAACTACCCGCAAACCTAAGCCGAATACCTGAGTTTCGCAAGACCCGAAAAGCCGGCTTCCCGTTGCGAAGTCTCGAGATGCCGCCGTGTCTGCCGGTTAACAGGCCCGCCGCCGTGGTCATACCAACAGGGGCCGGCCCCATCTTTTTTCCGCTTTAGGGCACAAGCAGTGAAGCAGACGGCCGAAAGTTGCCGAGCGCATGAAACCGGGCATTGAACGAAAGCTTATCGCGCCTTATACGGGTAAGGGTAGGCCATATGATGTTCTCGATCCAGGAGCGGACGCAAGCACAAAGGAGGAAGATTATGTCTGATAGAATTGAACCAAACTATTCGATCCGGGCCTTATTCGGGTTCATAGCCGGTTTCCTGTCCACACTTATTTTCCACCAGATTACCCTGTGGCTGCTGTGGGAAGCGGGTTTGGCGCCGATCAAGCCATTTTCCATGGCCGGAACCGAACCATTCGGATTGCCGGCGGTACTCTCTCTGGCGCTTTGGGGCGGGGTGTGGGGTATCCTTTTTCAGTTCGTGGAGCGCAGATTCCGGACCGGATGGAGCTACTGGGTTACCGCTTTCGTATTTGGCGCCGTGCTCCCTTCGGCCATCGCTCTCCTGGTAGTATTTCCGCTCAAAGGGCACCCGCTGGGAGGCGGATGGCGGGCGTCTCTTCTGCTTACGGCGTTTCTGATCAACGGGGCCTGGGGCGTCGGCACGGCACTCTTCTACAAGGTTTTGTCCAAAACGTTTGGCAGGCATGATGCTGCCATAGACTGAGCGGATCACCCCGAATCAAAGGTCAGGGGGAATTCTTTCGGCTGGAAGGCGCCGTAGCGGCGCCGGCGGGAGCTCAGTCCGACTCACCTTTTCGGCCCTGGGGCAGATCTGCTTTGTTTAGGTTCTTTATGAATTGCAACCGGCCGGCACTATGCTATTAAGTATACATCGACATACGGGAACCGCTCACGTATGTATCTATCATCGCCGATTTGAACCTGGTGAGTCTTCGTTTGGCAGCCCCTTGGCGACTGAATCGAACACTGATTTGTGTTGCCGCGCATGAAGGAGATTCTCAGTGAAGCCTCAAGACGAATGCGAAGACCTGAAAAGAAGAATTCAAGAACTTGAAAAAGAAATCCTTTTGCGCAATCAAGCCGACGAAATGCTTCGGAAAAGCGAAGAACGGTACCGGATGATTTTCAACTACTCTCCGCTCGGGATCGTGCACTTCGACAGCAGCGGCCAGATCATCGACTGCAGCGAGCGCTTTGTCGAGATTGTCGGCTCGTCCAGGGAGAAGCTTATCGGTTTCAATATGGTGAGGTCTTTGCGGGATGAAAGAATGCGGTCGGCAGTCATTGCCGGTCTCGATGGGAAACCCAACTATTTCGAAGGAGATTATCTAAGCGTAACCGGCAACAAGTTGGTATCGGTCAGGGCCGTCTACAGCCGGGTTAATTCCGATGAAGGCAACTTCCTGGGAGGGGTTGGGCTGCTGGAGGATATTACAGCACAGAGGCAGGCGGAAGAGGCGTTGCAGGAGTCGAAGGAATTTTTTGAAAAAGTGATCAATTCAATCAGCGACCCGATCTACATCGTCGACAGGCAGCACCGCTACGTCATGGCCAATGACGCCATGTGCGCCCTTGCGGGCCGGAGGCGTGAAGACGTCCTCGGCAGGACGGACTACGATTTCTTTCCCGTAGAACAGGTGAATATATTCTGGAACAAGGATGAAGCCGTTTTTCAAACAGGCCTGGAGAATGAAAACGAAGAGGAGATAACAGATTCAGCGGGGCGCACCCTCACCATAGTCACCAAAAAGATCCTCTATGATGACAAGTCAGGAAACAAATTCATAGTAGGCGTAATAAGAGACATAACGGAGCGCAAGAAGGCCGAGCTTGCTCTTCAGGCTACTCACCGGGAACTCGAGGACATCGTGGAATTTCTGCCTGATGCAACTGTCGTAATAGACCGGGAAAAAAGAGTCATACTGTGGAACCGCGCCATGGAGGAGATGTCCGGGGTCAAAAAAGACCGGATTCTCGGCAAAGGCAATTATGAATACGCGATCCCCTTTTACGGCGAAAGAAAACCGATGCTGATCGATCTGGTTATGAGTGAAGGGTCCGAGGTCGAAAAGCAGTATGATTTCGTCAAAAGGAGCGGAAGCACCGTCTGCAGTGAGGTGTTTGTGCCCCGCGCCTGCCAGGGCGAGGGGGCTTTCCTGTGGTCTACGGCGGCCCCGCTCCTGGATAGAGACGGGAGTATCACCGGGTTCATCCAGTCTATTCGAAACATATCGGACCGCAAGCTGGCTGAACAGGCCTTAAGGCAAAGCGAGGAGAAATACAGGCAGCTTTTTGAAACCGTATCGGACGCTATTCTGGTATTTGATGCGGAGACCCGCCGGTTTACCGATGTAAATGAAAAGGCGGTGCTCCTTTACGGTTATTCGCGGAATGAATTCCTGGAGATGAAACATACGGACATTACCGCGGAAATAGATCTGTCGGATCTTTCCATCAAAGAAACACTAGCCGGGAAAGCGTCTTACGTGGCCCTTCGCTATCACAGGAAAAAAGACGGAACCGTTTTCCCGGTCGAGATATCTTCCAGCAGTTTCGTTCTGCCGGGCGGCAGGGTCCTGTGCGGTGTGGCGAGGGACATAACCGAACGCAGGAAGGTCGAGGAAGAACTCGGAAAATACCGGGACCACCTCGAGGAACTGGTCAACGAGCGCACGGCTGAACTTGAAAAAGTCAATGATCGTCTAAGGCTTGAAATCGTAGAACGTGAGCGGGCCGAAGAGGCTTTGAAGCTTTTCGCCTACTCGATCGCGCACGATCTAAAGAGTCCTGCCGTCGGAATCCACGGCCTGACAAATCTCCTCAAGAGGAGATATGGGGACCGGCTCGACGAAACCGGCAGATGCTATTGCGATAACCTGTTGAGCACGTCTGAACATATCGCGGCGCTCGTTGACAAAATCAACGACTACATCGTTACAAAGGTTAACCGTCCGGTTTTCGAGGAGATGAATATACAGGAGGTTCTACAGATCCTGAGAGATGAATTCTCTTTGGAGTTCGACATTCGAAAAATCGATTGGTCGGCGCCTGAAAGCGATAAGGTAGTTAAGGCGGACAGGCTTTCGCTTCAGCGGGTATTCAGGAATTTTATCGACAACTCGCTAAAATATGGCGGAGAGCGACTGAGCAGGATATCGATCGGACACCGGGAATCCGCAGACTTTCACATTTTTTCCGTAACGGACGATGGCAGAGGGCTGGCAAGAGCCGACTGTGAAAAGGTTTTTGCTCCGTTTCAGCGCCATGAGACATCCAGGGGGATTAAAGGCGCCGGGCTGGGTTTGGCGATAATAAAAGAAATAGCCGAGCAACACGGCGGAAAAGTCTGGGTGGACCCCGGGCCCCTGGAGGGAATCACTTTCTTCATCTCAATCCGCAAAGACCTGAAAGAAACGCCCGCTCAGGGCCAAACCGATAAAAAAACCTCCTCTCCGTTGGGAGAGGAGGTTGCCGGGAACCGATGAGTTGCCGGGCTATTTCAGTTTTCTGGCGAGAAAATAGCCGTCGGGGTCACATTCTTCCCTAAGAAGCTTGAGGTCCTTTTCGGTTGGAGATGCCATTTCTTTCAGGTCGGGCGAAATGAGCAGCTCGAAGCTCACCTTCTTTTGAATGTCTTCCGCGGTTTTGCCCTTTTCAACTTCCAGCAGCATCATGCGGTGGGTTTTGTCATCAAAGCCGAACAACGCTTCGTTCGTGATAACCCGGTAGGGGCCGGACCCCATAACGCCTGATTTTTCTCTGTAATCAGGGGAGCCGTCGCCGTAGCCGATACTGGTCAGGAAGTCGAGTTTCGGGGTAAACCGCCTTGGTTCGAGGGCCATAATGATGATCGATTTTTCGCAGTTGGCAGCCATCGCGCCGGCGCCGCCGCTGCCCGGAAACCGGGTCTTGGCGGCTTTGTAGGTGCCGCCCTCGAAGGTTGAATTGACGTTGCCGTACATATCGATCTGGGCGCCGCCGATGAATGCAAAATCCGCATGGCCCCTCTGGGTCAGTTCGAATACCGCTGAAAGCCCTTTGAGGAAACAAGCCTTGCGGCAGGCTCTGGTGTCGCCGACCGAAAGCGGCATTCCCATCTCCAGAATCGGAGTGAGGGGACCCGCCTCAAAAATAATGCCGAGACCGGGCGCGTGAGTCAACTGGGCATGGATCGATGCGATGATTGGGAGACCTGTGCCGACGAAAACGATCGTGTTGTCCTCAAGCACTCTTGAACCCGTATAAGCTATCATTTCAAACGGTGTATATTCAGGCATGTTTCATTCCTCCATAATTAACTGCATTTCAACCGGGGAAATTGCTTTAGGACAGGATCACAGGCTGGCCGCCATCCATGTCCCTGATTTTTTTCAGAGTCCGGTAAGGGATCTTGGACAGGAAATCGTCGTAGGTCTCACACCCGAAGATATATTCGTCATAGTACTTCTTGAGAGCATCGGGGCTGCCGGTTTTCCTGAACTCGTCGGATGCGCTCCGGAACATGAGGATGTGTTCCATATCGAACCAGTAGTTGCCGTAGCAAGCACCCGGATAGCTTGCAAAACGTTGTTCGATAACGGCATCAACGGCCGTATAAGGAATTTCCGTGAGGTTCGGATAGGTGCGGATATTCTCGTTTGGAATCACCTGTTCGGCGGTAACTATGGTGGTGCCCGCAGCCATGGATATTTCCGGGCAGGTGCAATGGGCGCCGAAGATACGGCAATTTCCGTACATATCGGCTGCGCTGACGTTCAGGATTCCCACGTCAGGATAGCAGGCCGGCACCAGGTACGTGTGCTTGCCGGAAAATGGGCTCTTGATCATCTTTCCGCGATTTACCAGCTCCATGTCGGCCCCGCCGTGATCCCGCACCGGCAGAAACTCAAGGCCCATGGCAGCCGCTTTGAACCTGGCGGACATGCCGTAATTGGTATAGTCGTCCAATTCGATCAGGCTGTTTGCATTAAGATACCGGAAAAGCGGAGCAATACCGATGACTTCATATCCCCACCAGGCGAGTTCGACCCGCTTTATGGTAAGGTGATCCGGGGCCACGAGCATTGCCCCCGCGAGCAGTTCAGGGCAGATCGAGTTGGACTGAAAGGCCAGGCTCAAGTCCTTTGCCCCTTTCCTGATAATCTCATGCACAAGGGCGACTGGAGGCCTGGTATTGACGAATCCGCCTATGGCAAGGCAGATGCCGTCCCTTATGTAATTGTTTACAGCTTCCTTAATGGTGGTCCTTTTGTCAATGAGGCCCTTGGGTTTGTGCACCATCTTCTTCCTGGCTTCCTCCGGAGAAAGACCCCACCAGGAAAAATTTTCTTTGTCTCTGAGTTGATTGTTGTCTAGAGAGGATACCTTACTGATTGGCGATTGAACTTTTTCCTTCATTCTTGACCTCCACAGCAGTTGAACGTTATCTCCCCATTGGAGCCGAGCAAACTCAAAAGGAGAAGGAACATTGATGGGTGGTATGGGATTACTTTCACAAATCTCACGATTACGATAAGTTCGCTCCGGCGTCAAGTCCCAAAACGGAAAAACAGGGACGAGGCCCGTCCGATTCCCCGTAACGATTGAAAGTTACTCGTATTTCCCGTGTTCTGGAGCGGATGGGACTCAAAAGAAGGAACCAGTGAAAACGGGTGGTGTGATTACTTTCACACCGCGGCGATGCAATGAAGCAGGGGCCGACACAGCCGGGTGTCGTGACGGCAGAGTGATATTCCTGCGCCAAGATGTGCGATCAGGTTAAAGGCAAGGTGAATGTGCCGACCCCTGGATTGTTTTCACGGTAGAGAATAACACTCGCCTCCGATGCAAAATCTCCTTTTTATGCCGGCGCTGCGTAAACTCAGCAGAATCATGAGCAGGGACAGACCGTAGAACAGAAGGTCTATGCCGACTATGAGGCCCACAGCCCATAAGGCGGTCAATGGCATCCCCGCCCAGATGACGGCTGATAAAAAGAGCGATACCAGGCCGCTGAAAAGCATCCATCCCCAGCTTGAAGCCGGGCGGATGCGAAACGCGTTTATGATCTTGATTACACCCACCGCCATGAAAAACAGGGCAATAGCCACTGTAAGGGCCACGGCTCCTGAGAGCGGATGTGCGAGCAGGTAGATGCCGAAGGCGAAATAGACAAGTCCGAGGATGAACGAGAAAAAGAACCTTTCCGATATTCCCCATTTGAAGGCTTGTATTGCCAGGATGAGTCCACCGGCCGTAAAAGCGATCCCGGCTATCTGCACGAGGGCAAACGTTGCTACGTAAGGCGCTAATATGGCTAAAACGCCCAGGACCATCATGACGATCGCGAGCGCGATATGCCATCCCAGGCCGCGGTGCTGTTCATTTGTTTCTCGATTAGCGATGTTGGCGTCCACTGGAAGCCTCCTTGGAAATTAAAAATTTGGAATCTGCGCAGAAATTCCGTTTAAGTCTTCAATCACGGATTTGACAGCGCCTCATTATTTGATAATGGCTTGCGAGGTGTTGGGCAACAAAAGGCTGGAGGTGAAATCGGAGAAAATAGTCCGGGATTGCCGCGGGTCTGTTGCATTTTTTGTTGATGTTTAACTTAATTCGTGAAAATAAGACCGGCAGCGGAAGACGGATGGCGGCGAAAAGGAAGACGGGAGGAAGATGAAGGACGAAGGTGATGTCTGTCTTCCGCGTAACCGGGCGCCGTCCCCAGGACATCTGTTCCAGGAAAGGCTCTTAGGCAGTCGCGCTTGAAAAACACATTCAATCCGGACTTACGCTAGTTTAAGGACGTACCGATTGCGCGGAGTGACCCTTGCGTCCGGCGTCCGAGAGCGCTTCAATTTTTGATTATCAAAGTCTATTTACGAGGATTGATCAAAATGGCAAAAGAACCTCAAATCGTGCATGCTTTCCCTAAGAATCCTTTGGAGGAAGTCAGATCGTCGCTAACCTCTTTCAAGGGAAAGCAGTATGTGGACATTCGAATCTATTACAAGGGAGATGACGGGGATTTTCACCCCTCCAAGAAAGGGCTGACCCTTTCAGTGGATCTTTTCCCGGAGTTGGAAACCGGCCTGCAGAAACTAAAGGAGGCCTTGGAAGAACAGTAGACAGTTTTGGGGCTCTCAGTTTCAGGTGGGCTTGGATCAGATGCGGGGCGGAAGGAGGGGAACCGGAAATTGGGTATTTCCGGGCAACCCTACCCCCCTCCCACCGCCGGAAAAAGAGCAAGCCGCTCGTTTCCGGCCAAAACGGCGTCTTTGTCTGCCGTAACTCCGTTGATCATGACCAGTGTCACTTCTTCTTCCGGAATCCTGAGCAGCCGGGCTAAAGCTCCAACAGTTGTTCCCGGCTCGATGCTGATTTCATATCCGGTTTCGCCGCTGTAGCCGGAAACATATTTTCTTAAAGTAGCCGCAAGAAACAGGCTGATGGCCAATTCGCAGATTCCTTTCCGAAAACCGTTAAAAAGCGCGCCAGAGTAAAGAACAGCCTCCAAGTTGTGAGCATTAGAAGTTCGTCCTTCCCCTGATGCTCAATTTAATTCGATAGAGCGTGCCTGTAAACCCGCTTGACATGCACGTTCGAAATCAGGGCCATGAAATCGTTGCCTTTTTCCAGATCGACCTTGATGGACCGGTTATCTATTTCCATGTACCTGGACAGCACCTGGAGTATATCATTTTTTACCGCCTCCAAAATCTCCGGCGTAATATCCATCCTGTCGTGCATCAGGACGAACTGCATTCTTTTACGCGCGATCTGCCCGCTTTTGTCTCCCAGGAAGCGCCGCAAAATAGACAGCATTGGCCTCTCTCCTTTTCAGTTCCAGATAAGCCGTTTCATGCGGCCGAAAAATCCATTGGAGTCGATCTCGTCCGGCGGAAGGTTTTCTCCGTTCAGACGAGCGGCTATGCGCCTGAAAGCGGCTCCGGCCTTGCTGCTCCTGTCATGCACGAGCGGCACTCCCCGATTGGTCGAAACCACCACTTCATCACTTTCCGGGACAACTCCAAGGAGTGGAACCGAGAGCAGGGAAATGATGTCATCCGTCGACATCATGTCTCCCTTTTTTACCATTTTCGCATTGAGCCGGTTGATAATGAGGCTGATATTGGTGAGCATCGCAGCTTCAAGTAAACCGATCACGCGGTCTGCGTCCCGGATCGCCGAGACTTCGGGCGTGGTTACTACCAGGGCATTATCCGCCCCTGCGATGGCGTTCTTGAAGCCCTGTTCTATTCCCGCCGGGCAGTCGATGAATACGAAATCGAATTCTTCGGCCAGTTTGGAACACAGCTCTTTCATCTGTTCCGGGGTTACGGAATTCTTTTCGCGGGTTTGTGCCGCCGGAATGATGAAAAGGTTCGACAGTTTCCTATCCCGAATCATTGCCTGCTCTTTACGGCATTTCCCTTCGATTACATCAACCAGGTTGTAAACGATCCGGTTTTCCAGCCCCATCACAACATCGAGATTGCGCAAGCCTATATCCGTATCAATCATCACGACACTGTGTTGACTCTTGGCCAGTGTTGTCCCAAGATTGGCTACGGTAGTAGTCTTGCCGACCCCGCCCTTGCCGGAAGTAACGACAATAGTTTTGCCAGCCATAAATCACCCGTCTTTCATGGACACCGATTGCCCTGCAATATCCCTTTCCCCTCGTGTATCAGACTCACACACCCCTCTGAAGAATAAGAGGGATTTCGTCGTCAAATGCCTCTAAACATGTGCTTCGCGAATTGCACCGGCCGGCCTCCGCAAGGGCCGGTCAAACGCCCCCGGGAACGGAAAGCCCGGCCTCCGGCAAAGCACTGTCATATACTGAGAACCTGGATCATCTCGTCTTGAATCTTCGCCACCTCGTACCTTCTCGATGGAGGTTTTTCCCCTTTAGGGGGCACTGCCACCAGATCGGCGATCCTGATCTGGTTCGGCCGGATGCTCAAGGCCCAAATCCGCGAAGTGCGCTCGCCGCCGGCCCCGGCATGAGCGAGACCTCTAAGGGTGCCGAAAATTACCACATCTCCTTTTGCAATTATCTCAGCTCCCGGGTTCACGTCACCCAGAACCACGCAGTCCGATGAGGAGACGATCCGCACTCCGGACCGGCAGGTATTGCGTACGATGACGGGTCCGGAGTCATCGGGCTCCCGGCCGCCCCTTTTGGGGGGGGCAGGTTTTTTCGGATCACCCTTGGCAGAAAGGGAGAGATCATCGCTAATCCGGACCTCCACCACCTTCACCTTCGATTTTTCGTAGAGCCTTTTGCAAAGCGCCGAGATTTCGTCAGTGCGCATCGGCCTGGTTCGGAGATCCAGAACCATTTGCGTTTGCTGAAAGAAGTCGCGGGACTGCGCAAGCCGCTCATCCATGAAAGCCATAACGGCTTCGAAGGTGGCTGCCGGATCCGGGACCAGAGTAAACCCGTTGCGGTCGGCTTTTACCTTTACGGGCGGTATTTCGGCTAAGGACATAGCATTCGCCCACTGGACCTGAAATGCCGAAAAAGGCAGTAAAAACAATAAGATTTGCGATCAGGACAACTGATTCAAGGCGGTAGTCGAATCCCCCCAAGAGGAAAACACTTTACTCCAAGTCCGTACCGGAGGGCAATACCCATTGTTTCAATTGGACCCAATTCTCCACTCTGATGAAATCATCCGCCGGTTCATTGCGATTCCAGGGCTGCATAAAAAGAAAGGTCTGAATTCCGGCTTTTTGCAACTGCCTGCAGGTATCCACTCTGTCTTCGACAAAATAGCGGACTTCCAGTCCGTTCAGGATGTCGAGTTTGATTTCCGGAGCGCCTGAAGCCAGAACGGTTATTCTTTCGGAGGGCACATCAGGCAAAACGGTGAACAGCCATTGTGTGATGGCTTCCGGCCATATACGGGCAGTAACGAACCGCAGCGGGGCAGCGCGGGCCAGCTCGGTCAGCACTTCCGGCGCGCCTGGAACAGGAGGGACCTGCATTGTGTGTTCATCATCGAGTGTCAGGCAGATCAGATCGTCGATGATTTCCCTTTTCACATCGAGGCACTCATAAAGATTGTAACAGGAGATATCCTCCTTGGAGATGTGAGTGAGCCCGTATTTTTCGTGGGCAAGCCTGACGAATATCTCCATGGTGTCGGCGACCACTCCATCGATGTCGAAAGCAAGCAGAGCGGGGTCAATCTGGCCGAAGGGTCCGGACGTCATTTATATTCTTCCGTGCGGCAGGTCAAAGCCGGTTGATCGAAGCGGAACGATATCTCGTATACACCTTCATCCAGTTTCGAATGAACGGCATAGCCGACGCTGTTGAATACATTCAGCATGGCTCTGTTAGAAGCAAGAACGTAGGCCGAAAACCCAGTGATGCCTTTGGTTTTGGCGATTTCGGACAGAAAACTGAGGAGGAATGTCGCGATCCCCCGGCGCTGCCACTCCGACAGCACGGCAAAATCCACTTCAGCGGAGTTGGTCTTCTGGTCGAGAATGTACCTGCCCAATGCGATGATCTTTTCCGCGCCGATTTCCCCGGTGACGGCGACGATGGCCATTTCGTGCTCATAATCGATATTACACATGGCCTGCGTGTTCCTATGCGGGAATACCTTCATCGCGGACAGGAACCGGTAGTAGATGTCCTGATCGGGAAGAGAATAGAAAAACTCCTGAAGCGCACGCTCATCGGTGGGCTTGATGGGGCGGAAGAAGAGCTTTTCGTTCGGAGGAAAGACCTGGCAGGTCTCCCACTGGCCGGGATAGAGAGGCTCGTAGATGGGCGGAAGAATCTGGTCTTCGTAAACGTAGTGGAGGTTCTTGGCCTCGGCGAGCAGTTTCTCGCGGAAGCGCGGATGGGCAATGCTGATAAGGGCCAGCGCACGCTCCCGGATTGTCTTGCCGTGGAGATAGGCGATGCCGAACTCGGTTACGACATAACGAACCGTGCTGCGCGGAGAGACCACGCCGGCGCCGGCTGTCAAATGGCTTACAATTCTCGATCTGCGGCCGTCAGGACTGGTTGACGGCAACACGATTATAGGCTTCCCCCTGGCCGCGCTCGATGCTCCATGCATAAAGTCCACATATCCGCCGATTCCGCTATAGACATTGTGGCCTATTGAATCCGCGCATATCTGGCCGCTCAGATCGATTTCCAGGGCTGAATTGATGGCGACCATCCGGTCGAACCGGCTTATCACCCGGCGGTTGCACACATATTCGATCGGATAGATTTCAACTTCAGGATTATTGTTTACGAAGTCGTAGAGCTGTCTGCTTCCCATGCAGAAGCTTGCCACGATCTTGCCCTGGTTCTGCGATTTCTGGAGGCCAGTCACCGCGCCGGCGCCGATGAGATTCATGTGTGAGTCGGTCAGGATCTCAGTGTGGATGCCAAGATCCTTTTTGTCATCGAGGTATTGCAGGACTGAATTCGGTACTCTCCCAATCCCGACTTGAATAGTGGAGCCGTCCTCGATCAGCGTGGAAACATATTTGGCTATCCTCTCGGCGACAGCGCCCCTTTCCTGGAAAATGGCTTCAAGCAGGGGCTCTTCATATTCCACGAGGTAATGAAGCTGGGACAGATGAAGGAAACCGTCTCCGAGCGTGCGAGGCATTTGGGGATTTATCTGGGCGATAACCTTATGGGCCGATGAGACTGCGCTTTTATCCATGCCGACGGAGATCCCCATGGAACAGAAGCCATGCTTATCGGGCGGGCTCACCTGCACCAGGGCGATATCGAGCTTCCATAGAGGTTCTTCTCTCAATATGCCCGGTATGGAAGAAAAATAGACAGGGATATAGTCGGCAAGGCCGTCGTTGACCGCATTTCTGGATCGGGGGCCGACAAAAAAGGTTTTGAGCCGCGCGTGCTGCTCAAACTGTTTCCAGTCTTCCGGCAGAGACCCGAAGGAGAGGTTCTGGACTATTTCGATATCCCGGTATTCGTGCAAAAGCCCGGTGAGAGCACGGACCAAGTGTTGAGGTTCCCCGCAGCCGGATCCGATATATATCCGGTTTCCGTTCTGCAAGACTTCATGGATGATCTCATCGGCATTGCGATTTTTTCCCGAGACTCGGGAACTCCATAAATCCATAAACTGTGACTCTCCACCAACTTGATCTCGGAACGTTCTTCAGGGGTTTTGCCCACGCTATCCGCTATTTTTTTATAGCACAGAGGCCCTAAAAAAGGGATTACTTAATGCGGGAAGGCCGGGAATAAGTTAAAATATTTAATTTGTAAAATCGTGCACATAACAGGTTTGGAGGGCAGATGGGCTTTGGTTCAAAGAGTTGCCGGCGCCTCCGGGTCCGGTTTTTGAAGCGAAAAATTTGATTTGAAAATGAGGCATGTGCTTTTATCCTGATACCTGTCTTGCCCAAGCCTAGTGAATGGGCAGGGGCGGTTATCGGACGGTGCTTTTTGAACACCTGGCGCGAAGCTTACGGGAGGAAGCAGGCAATGCGTATTGCAATGGGGCAAATCGATCCCCTGATTGGGGATTTCGCGGGCAACACGCTCAAAATATGCAGGTTCATCGAAAAAGCCGCAGCGGCAAAGGCGGATCTGGTGATTTTCCCTGAAATGGCCGTTTTAGGGTACCCGCCGCGTGACCTTCTCGACAAGCACGGTTTTGTAGCAAACGGCATGACTTACTGGGACCAGATCGCTCGGGCCGGGCGAGGTTTGGGGGTTCTTTTCGGGACGGTATCGATTAACGAAGGAAGCGGGAAGCCCTTTCACAATTCGGCGGTATTTTTCGATGACGGCAAGCTGGTTTGTATTTCCCATAAAATGCTTCTGCCGTCCTACGATGTATTCGACGAGGAGAGGTATTTCGAGCCGGGCAAAGCGCCCGGTCTGGTCGAGTTCAGAGGTAAAAGGATCGGCATAACCATTTGCGAGGACGCATGGAACGTGCCGGATTATCTTCCCGGTCCGCTCTATGATGTCGACCCGGTATGCGAACTGAGTAATGCTTCCGTCGATCTGATCGTAAATCTGTCCGCGTCCCCTTACCATGTCGGAAAGTTCAAGTGGGTTGCCGGACTGCTGAAGAGACATGCCGAGCGTACAGGCGTTCCGATCTTCTATGTGAACCAGGTTGGAGGCAATGACGAACTGATCTTCCAGGGACACAGCATGTTTCTGGATCGAAATGGGGTCATGCGCGCAACCGGGGCTGATTTTGCCGAAGATCTCATCGTCTGCGATACAGACAGCATCGAGTGCGAACTGCATGCGGCCGGCTGGGACGATGTTTCCGAGTTGATAGGAGGGCTCACCCTGGGACTTCGCGACTACGCCCGCAAGTGCCGCTTCGAGACGGCGGTAATCGGGCTGAGCGGCGGGGTGGATTCCGCGCTTACGGCCTGTCTGGCCGTACTGGCATTGGGGCCTGAAAACGTTGTGGGGGTGGCGATGCCCGGCCCGTTCAACTCGCCGGACAGCCTGAGCGATGCGCGTGAGCTGGCTTCCCGGCTTGGGATCGGTTTTCTGGTGGTTTCCATAGGAGAGCTTTTTTCGACGACTCTTCGGTCCATGATGCCGGTTTTTGGCGATCTGCCCCATGACTTTACGGAAGAAAATCTTCAGGCGCGGCTCAGGGGCATGGTGTTGATGTCCATTTCGAACAAATTCCGCCGGCTGCTTTTGAGTACGGGCAACAAATCGGAAATTGCCGTGGGATACTGCACTCTTTACGGCGATATGAACGGTGGGCTTGCAGTCCTGGGCGATGTTCCGAAAACGATGGTCTACGATTTGGCCCACAGGCTCAACGATCAGTATGGATGGATTCCCGGCCGCATTCTCACGCGTGCTCCTTCAGCCGAGTTGCGTCCAAATCAGACGGACCAGGATACCCTGCCGCCCTATGAAATCCTGGATGCCATCCTGGCGCAGTACGTCGAGCAGCGCCTGTCAGTAAAGGAGATAATAGCTAAGGGGTTCGATCCGGAAGTCGTGAAATGGGTTGTCCGGCGTGTTGAATTCAATGAATACAAGCGCTGGCAAGCGCCTCCGATATTAAGGGTGACTACGAAAGCGTTCGGTATAGGAAGGCGAAACCCGATTGCGCATGGGTATGTTGAAGGCTGAGGTACATTTTTGTCATGTTTTTGTGAACCCCGTTCAACAATTTTTGATTCCATGAGGTGGGGAGGAGCGAATGAAGATAATTTCAGCAATCATCAAACCATTTAAGCTCGATGATGTTAAAGAGAAGCTTGCCAGCCTTGGAATCAAAGGAATGACGGTATCAGAGGTGAAAGGCTTCGGGCGTCAAAAGGGGCATACGGAAGTCTACCGTGGGGCGGAGTATGTAGTTGATTTTCTGCCTAAAATCAAGATAGAGATCGCCGTTTCGGACCGGCAGTTGCCGGAGGTGGTGGACGCTATTCGCGAATCTGCGAATACCGGCAAGATAGGAGATGGCAAGATTTTTGTTATACCCGTTGAGGAATGTATTCGCATTCGGACAGGTGAGACCGGAGAGGACGCTCTTTAGCAAAAGAGAACGGATCATGGCCCAACATCCCAATTCTTGCAGGAAAGTCAAAGAACTCCGAGATCATTTTGTAGGCGAATGCCGTGCGGATGTTCCTGGACTGCTTGGTGCGCGGACCTATTCCACCAACATGCATCTGGCCCTGCACAATGCGTTCAGCGACGATACGATTCCGAATGAAGGCTGGGCGCTTGTCGCAGTTGGAGGGTTGGGGCGCGGCGAACTCAGCTTTGCGTCCGACTTGGATCTTCTTTTTCTTTACAAGAAGCGCCTTCCCTCATTTCTGCCTGACTTGATTCATGATTTTGTGTATGGGTTGTGGGACTGCGCATTTGAAGTTGGACATGCCACGGCTTCGGTTTCCGCTGTCCGCGATATGGTTCAAAACGATTTCACGATCCTGACGAACTATCTCGAAGCAAAAATGATTGCCGGGGACTCGGCGTTTTTCGATGAATGGCAAAGGTCCTTTCTAAAACTGTTTGGGAACCTGAGCAAACGGAAGTTTTTCGAGCAACTGGTCGCATACAGGGAATCAAGGCTTCGGCAGTTCGGCGAGAGCCCCTATCTGCTGGAACCCCATGTCAAAGACGGTGTGGGGGGATTGCGCGATCTGCATACGATGAGGTGGGCCGGAATCGTCTACCTTCACGATGCATCGCATGAAGCGATGATCAGGAATGGATGGCTGATGGAGACAGAGAAGCTTTGGCTCGATCAGTCATACGATTTCCTTTGGCGGGTGCGGCTTCAATTGCACCAGTTGTCGGGGAGAAGGCAGGACAGGCTGCTTTTCCCGGATCAGGAACAGATTGCGGGTCGCATGGGTTGCATGGATGGAACCGAGGGTTCCGCCGTTGAGGCTTTCATGCGTCTTTACTACAAATACACCTCGCGTGTTCGCAGGACGGCTTCTTTTTTTCTGGAAAGAGTCGGGGCTTCCCAGAAGAAGTTTCGCGGATTCGGACTGCGTAAACGTATCCTGCCCGGTCCTTTTTTGCTCGAAGGAAAGCGCCTCCACTTCATGGACCCTGAATGGGTGAATAAAGACCCGGTTCTTCTCATGCGCTTCTTCTGGGAGGCGGCACGCTCCAAAGCCCATTTCCACCATAATGCGGGAATGATAATACGGGAAAACCTGAGCGGATTCGGGGATCGCGAAAGGCGAAATCCCGAAGTGATAAGGCAGTTCTTCGACATCCTGCTGGATCCGGACCACTCGTTCAGGGTCCTCAAAACTATGCTCGAAACGGGCTTTCTTCAGACTTTCATTCCGGAGTTCGCGTTGGTGCGCTATCGCGTTCAGAATGACGTCTATCATGTTTATACGGTCGATGAACACCTGCTGCGAACAGTTCGCGAACTCCACCTTATTGAAACTCATAAGGAGGACAGCGAAGAACCGCTCAAAAGCGCAGGGGAAGTTATCAGCCCGGAAGATCGGCGGATTTTATACCTTGCCGCTCTGCTGCACGACATCGGAAAAGGGCATGGGAAAAATCACTCGATCCGCGGCGCCATGATGTCGTGGGAAATTGCAGCAAGGATGGGTTTAAGCGACAAAGAGAGGGACTTGCTGTATTTCTTGATCGAACATCACCTGATTTTGGCCGAAATAGCGCTCAAACGTGACCTGATGGACGAAAAGCCCATAGTCCAATGCGCAGTGCAGATTAAGGACCGTAAACGCCTGCTGCTCCTGTACATGCTTACGGTCGCGGACAGCCTGGCAACGGGAACCCAGGCATGGAACGCCTGGAAAGCCTCTCTTCTCAGAGAGCTTTTCTTCAAGATTGACAAGCTGCTCCTGCGCCACGACCTGGAACCGGAAGACCTTGAAGCCCGTACTGCACAAATACAGGGAAGAGTGCTGGCCATTCTGCCGGACCCGGCGGATGCTGAAAAGTTATCGGCGTGGATGGAGAAGCTGCCCTTCAGATATCTGCTCTCACAGCCGGCGCAGGATATCATCAAGCACTTCAGCATGGAAAAGGAGCTTGCCAGCCGATCTGTGTGCTTCAGGGCGGAACCGATCGAGGGGGAAATGTGGCAGACGACAGTGGTCACACGCGACCGGCCGGGCCTTTTCGCCCTTATTACAGGGGTACTGTGGGCAAGAGGGTTGAATATACTGTCGGCAGACATCTACACCAGGGAGCCGGGAGTGGCCTGCGATATTTTGCGCGTGGAACGTCTGCCGGATCCTTTGCATTCGGAGGAACTGTGGTCTAAGGTGGAAAGTGACCTGATGCGCGGCCTTGCCGATCCAACATATCTGGCCGAGATACTGGAAGCCAAGCGCAAGCCGTCCGTTTTGCAGACCAGGTGCAATCCGCGACAAGACGATAAAGTGATAATCAACGAGGATGCGTCGGACTTTTACACCCTTATTGAGGTGTATACATCGGACCGCCAGGGAGTGCTGCACACGATCACCAATGCGATGTTCGAATTGGACATAAACATTCAACTCGCCAAAATATCCACACCCGGAGCGCAGGTGGTGGATATCTTCTATGTCACCGAGCTGAGTGGCGAGAAGTTGACGAGCGGCGAAAGGCATCAAGAGGTAAAAGAAAAGCTGATGGAGAGCTTATCAGCTCTATGTTGATGACCGCCGGTTTCCGAATTTTTTAAACACGCGTGCGGATAGAACAATTTTGTTCAAAGCTGAGGCGCCCTTTCAAGTTATAAATTAGTTTGAATTATCAGATAATTAGGACGTTGATATTTTTTGGCTCCCGGATTTTTGGATTTTTTGCCTCTTTTTCGTAACAAAAATGTGTTTTTTAATCCTGGGTTGCACAGCAAACCCGACCCGGTGTATGGTTGGGATATAGGGTGATGCGCACTTCCGCGGAGCCCTGATGCTTCGATCCGGCGCCGGGAAACTCCGGACCGGCTTTCAGAAAGGATTGACGCCTCCTGAGGGTTTTGGATGGACGGTGGGGAGGGAGGCGGCAATGCGAAATGTCGAAATTGGCAAGCAATTTGCCTAGTCATTGCTGGCTGTGGCGTTCGAGGCGTATTTGAAAACTTACAGGAGGAATTTATGACCCCAAAGCAAGTAATTGATTTTGCAAAGGAAAAAGGCGCAAAGATAGTCGATTTCAAGTTCATGGACTTTATCGGGATCTGGCAGCATTTTTCGGTTCCGATCGCGGAGTTGGGAGAAAGCGACTTTGAAAACGGTTATGGTTTCGATGGTTCGAGCATCCGTGGCTGGCAGCCCATCCATGCCAGTGACATGCTGATTATTCCCGATCCGGACACGGTGGTGATGGAGCCCTTTACGGCGGTTCCAACCCTTACAATGATCTGCAATATAGTCGATCCGGTAACAATGGAAAAATATTCGCGCGATCCCAGGAACATTGCCCAGAAAGCGGAGCAGTATCTGAAATTCACCGGAATCGGCGATATGGCCTGGTTCGGTCCGGAAGCTGAATTCTTCATTTTTGACGACATCCGGTTCGATAGTTCCTACAACTTCAGTTACTACTACATCGACTCCGTGGAAGGCCAATGGAACTCGGGAAGGATCGAGAACCCCAACCTCGGCTACAAGCCCCGTTATAAAGAAGGCTATTTCCCGGTACCCCCGATGGATTCGCAGCAGGACATCCGGAGTGAGATGATCCTGACTATGGAACAGGTTGGAATCCGCACTGAATGTCAGCACCACGAAGTTGCTACCGCCGGTCAGGCTGAAATAGACATGAAGGCGGCGCCTCTGGTCAAAATGGCTGACAACCTGGCTTGGTACAAATATGTCCTGAAGAATGTAGCCAAAAAATATGGAAAGACGGTCACTCTTATGCCTAAGCCGCTCTATGGCGACAACGGCACCGGCATGCATACTCACTTCAGCCTATGGAAAGAGGGGAATCCGCTGTTTTCGGGCGACAAGTACGGCGGACTGAGCCAGATGGCCCTCTGGGCGGCGGGTGGAATCCTGAAGCACGCCCCTGCGCTGTGCGCCATCACCAACCCGACCACGAACTCCTATAAGCGGCTTGTACCCGGATATGAGGCGCCGGTGAACCTGGCTTACTCCAGCCGAAACAGAAGCGCCGGTATTCGTATCCCGATGTACTCGCCCTCTCCGAAGCTCAAAAGGCTCGAAGTCAGGTTCCCCGATCCGTCATGCAACGGCTACCTGGCTTTCTCAGCGATCCTCATGGCCGCCCTGGACGGCATCGAAAACCGGATCGATCCGGGCGAGCCTCTCGATGCCGACATCTACGCATTGAGTCCTGAAGAGGCGGCGAAAGTTCCATCGACTCCAGGATCTCTCGAGGAATCCCTGAAGGCGCTCGAGAAAGACCACGAGTTCCTGCTGAAGGGTGATGTTTTCACGCAGGATGTCATCGACATGTGGATTGAATACAAGACGCTCAACGAAGTGGACGTCGTCCGCATGCGGCCCCATCCAATGGAATTCAAGCTTTACTTCGACATATAGGCAAAGTCTGAACACGGTTTTCAAAAATCCTCCGGAGGCGCCGGCAACGCCGTCTTCGGGGGATTTTTTTGATTGAATTCCCGAGGGGTTGATCATGCGCAGGGGCAATATTTTCGCATCTGTTCCAGACCCGGCTTCCGAAGAAATCTTTGAAACCCTGGTCCAATCCGGCAGGGTGAGGGTTGAAAGGATAATATCCGACGCTCATGCTTCACCCGGAGGCTTCTGGTACGACCAGGACCAAAGCGAATTCGTCCTGCTCCTGAAAGGAAGCGCCGGCCTAAAATTTGAGGGCAGGGATGAGGTCGCTGTCCTGACTCCCGGTGACTGGATCGACATTCCGGCGCACTTAAAACACCGGGTGGAGTGGACCGATTCAGGAGAAAAAACGGTGTGGTTTGCGGTGTTTTATTAAGGGCTGGTTCACTCACTGAGCGAGCGTCTTTTCATTCCACGATCTGGTAGCCCGCGGACTTCAAGGAGGGTCTGGTATAAACAAACAGCATTTCCACCGGTTCGGAAAACGGATTGTAAAACCAATGAACGGCCCCGCGCGGCACGAACATGGTGTCCCCCCGGCTCATTTCCACTTCGGTGTCCTCGACGCCGCTGATCCCCTTTCCTGACAGAATATAAATGACTTCCTCGGCATCTTTGTGGATGTGCTTCTTGTGATAGGAAGTCTTTGCCTCGAATTTGCAGTAGGCAAAGGTAATATCGTCCGCGCCCACTGTGTCCTTGTCGACGAGCACAACCCTTTTGGCGTTATCGAGGTCTTTTATCGGCTCAATTCTTCCGTCTGCAAGTCCGAGCACATATTTCATCTGATTCTCCTCATCGTTGCGAAACTATCTACGCCGCCGACTTTAACATTCCGGGCATTCAGGTGAAAACAATTCTTTACGGGACTACCGGTCTGACAAGGCATAAACTCCCTCTCATTTGGAATCCTTTATCAACCCGCCGTGTTTATGCCGCCTAAAAATATTCCGCCCAAAAATATTTTTGCGAAATGGCGTTGTGCCTGTAATATGCTTGCGGCGCCGGGCTCGCCTGTTTTGCTCCACTGTTCCCGGCGCGCGCCGAAATCGAGGAGTCCTGAATGAAAAAGCTTAAGACATTGTTGTTGCTCTTTTTAATCGCCGGATTGGTTTCCACGGCTTTTGCCGGCTACGACGAGGCTAAAGATGCTTATGACAGAGGCGACTATGTCAGGGCGTCTGAAGAGTTCAAGGCCCTGGCTCAGCAGGGGAATGCCGATGCGCAGTATCTTCTGGGAACACTGTACGCCAAAGGCCGTGGTGTGCCGAAAAACTATGCCGAGGCGTTCAAATGGTATGGCGCCGCGGCGCAACAGGGACTTGCCAGGGCACAATACAATCTGGGAGTTATGTTCGATCTGGGCGAGGGTGTGCCAAGGGACTCAGCGGAGGCGTTGAGGTGGTATCGCAGGGCCGCGGAGCAGGGTCTTGCCGTGGCGCAATCGAACGTCGGCGCAATGTACGGATTGGGCCAGGGCGTGCCGCGTGACTACGTAGCAGCGCGTATGTGGTTTAAACTGGCGGCGGCGCAGGGCTATTCCGAAGCCCAGAATGGCATAGACGCCGTTTCCGAGAAGATGACGCCTGCCCAAATTGCCGAGTCCGAGCGTCTTGCAAAAGAGTGGAAGCCCAAGCGAGAGTAGGGGTTGACCGGCCCGGTCCGGCAGACTTCCCGGTAAACTGCTTCTTTTCTGTTTATAGTCATTGGCTCTCTCACTTATTGAACTGGAAAACGGATGATGAATCGGGTTTTGAGGCAATGGAGCAGGCGTTTTGGGGGCGAATCCGGCCGCCGAAAAAATCGGTCCGGATGGTTGTTGCGCAAATCGATTGATTGTTGGGCATCATTGTGTTTGATGGCGCTGTTTTGCGCAGCCATCGGACTGCCCGTGCGAGCGGTTGCTCAGAGTCAGTATGATAAGCCGGCGGAGGTGAAGCATGTGAACCTGAAGCCCGATCCAGTCAATCCCCAAGCGAAAAGGGAAGTTTCTTGCTTCATTTATCCGCATTTTGTCGTAAAGCAAGTGGATTTTGGAGAGGTCGGGGCTGACAGGCTTTCGATAATTCCTGCCTCGCCCGGCGCCGCGCCTGTGTGCCGGGAGGCAAAAGAACAGAATGAATACATTATTCCGGGCGATTCCTGGAGCGGCTATTTTGACGGAATCAGGTCCGATTACGCATTTTTCAAAGCTGCCGACGGAGTCAATGGGGGCCTGGGATTCATGGTTTTCCGTCTGTCCGAACGGAAGAAGCTCTTCGAGGACATCGCCGAGAAAGGCATTCAGTCCATCGAGATAAAAGACGGAGTTCTCAAGCTTCGTTATCAGCGGGTTTTCGCTGCGGGTTGCTCGGTTGTCACGGGAGGTCCGGCGTGTCGGGATATGGTCGCAAAGGAGGCCGGTGTCGCAGGCGCATCACTTTCATCCTGCGCTGCCGGGTACAAGGCCGCTAAAGAAGAAATGGCGAAAGTGCGCTGCGATGCCCAACCGGTGAAGGATCAGGCATGCTTCGATAAAGAATTGAAGCGCATGGACGAGCAGAAATGGGACGAAGCCCCGACGGTCATTGTTTATGAGGTCGAGGTCAGCCTGGGAAGCGCGCCGCCTGCCATCAAACCACTCGGCGATGCATCGGCCTGCCGACCGTCAGACTAATTGTAGTCCGTGAAGCAGTGTTCTTCACGCTTTCCAGGAAATGTCGAGTAGGAGTGCCTCATGAGTAAAGCTTGGCTTTTGTCGGGATTTACCGCCGGGATTCTGGCTGTAACCCTCATCTATATTATTGGACTGCCGGCGGCGGCTGATGAACGAGTGGATGGTTCAGCGCTCTCCAAGGCTCCAATCTTCACATTTCTCGATCCTTTAGATGCCGCCAACAGGGCTGACTCCGCCGGGTCGCTTGCCCTGGCCGGGACGGCTCTTTACGGGATGACCACGATGGGCGGCGCCGGGGGCAAAGGCACGATATTTAGATTCGACACCGAAAAAAACATTGCAACCGTCCTGCACAGCTTCGCGGGCGGGATGAGCGACGGCGCTTCCCCCGGCGAATTGCTCACCATGGCGGGGACGGCTCTTTACGGGATGACCCCTGACGGAGGGGAACGCGGCAAAGGCACGATTTTCAAGTTCGATACGGAGAAAAGACTTGAAACCGTCCTGCACAGTTTCGCGGGTGGTACAAATGATGGAGCTTCCCCTTATGGTTCGCTTACCCTGGTGGGTGCAACTTTTTACGGAACGACCTCTCAGGGAGGCGCACACGGGAAGGGCGCTATTTTTAAGCTCGACCCGAAGGAAAACGTTCCAACCATCGTTTACAGCTTTGCGGGGGGTACAAACGACGGGGCTTACCCTTTCGGGTCGCTTACCCTTTCCGGGACAACCCTTTACGGGATGACCAACGAAGGAGGCGCTATCCCGGGACCCAACGGGCCGGGCCTCGGGACTATTTTCAAATTCGACACGGAGAAAAGCGTAGTAACGGTCCTTTACAGCTTTGCGGGACCTCCGAATGACGGAGCCTCTCCTTTTTACGAGCCGCTCACTATTGTAGGGGAAGTTATTTACGGGGTGACGTACCATGGAGGAGCCGGCGGCAAAGGCACGATTTTCGAGCTCGATACGAAGAAAAACGTGGAAAAGGTCCTGCACAGCTTTGCGGGGGGCTCAAAGGATGGAGCTTTTTCTTGCGGGGCGCTTACAAGGGTGGGAACAGCCTTCTACGGGACGACCTCTCAAGGAGGCTCCGGCAGCGCAGGCACGATTTTCAAATTCGACTCGAGGCAAAACTTTACCGTCCTGCACAGTTTTGCCGGGGGCGCAAACGACGGGGCTTATCCTTATGGGTCGCTAACGCTCCTGGGGAAAAATCTTTACGGGTTGACCCATGGCGGCGGCGCCGGCGGCGCCGGAACGATTTTTAAATTCGACACGGATAAAAGCAGAGCAACGGTGCTGCACAGCTTTAAAGGGGGCCCAAACGATGGGGCTTATCCTTTTCTCGAACCTCTTGCCCTGGTGAAGCCGACTCTTTATGGGGTGATCGGGGGATCAAAGCAGTATTGAGCTGAAAAATCATTCCTGTGCCTGACATATGTGGAGTCCGGACCTGGTGTATCGTCTCTGCCGGATAAAGGAAAAGCCGATGAATCGCGTGAATCTCAGAACTGTTATTTCAGGGCTCGTAGCAGCATGGGTGTTTTTCGCAGTCTATCCCGTTGTCGCGGGGGCGGCCGAAGAGACCGGGTCGTTGCCTGACTGGGCCGTTTCCTGCGTGGGGCAAGTTTACATCGCCGATTCCGACCCCAGGGGCACAAATGTAAGATCCGCTCCGGATATGAGTTCGCCTGTTCTCAGCGTTATTCCCAATGACCCCGAGTCGACAGTGGTGGACCTTTCCGGTTCTTTTAGGGACTGGATGTTCATCCATTCGGCACGGGCGGTTACGTCTGAATTCTGGTTCAAAGGAAAGGGGTGGATCCATGGTTCGCTCCTTGCCGTCAGGGCCGTTCGCCGCTCCGGCCGGGAGGTTCCTCTCTACAGCAAGCCTTATTTGGGAAGTCCGTTGCTCAGAACACTTGCCGGAGAGACTGAAGCCCGGCTGGCCGGATGCAGAGGGGATTGGATGCGGGTGGTCATCGGAAGACAGAAAGGGTGGCTTGCGCCGGGTGACTATTGCGGAAATCCTGTGACGACGTGCGTGAGCGTTCCACGCAAACAGCAAAATCCCCAGGGCGGCGAGATTGCATCTATTGGAATGATGAATGATGTTGGAATGATGAATGATGAATGATGAATGATGAGAAAGCGCCGGTCAAAGCCGGCAAGGAGTAGTGGATGAAAGAGCCATACGGTGAAGGCCTAGCGAGCCA
>Ga0326728_10002163_pt1 | contig 66646 bp, 62 predicted proteins | sample MB3enrmetagenome_FD_207602 | JGI IMG/M metagenome (GOLD analysis project Ga0326728, IMG submission 207602) | Lab enriched peat soil microbial communities from McLean, Ithaca, NY, United States - MB31MN | ecosystem: Environmental > Terrestrial > Soil > Wetlands > Peat | place: USA: New York...
GTCGCTAGGATACGCACGGTATCCGTCGCTCCTCACTCCTCGATCTGGTGAAAATTGGCTCCCGTCGCCGCCCACCGGGGTAGTGTGAACAGGCCCTAGCTACGGCGGAAGAAATAGGCCTAACTCCGGCGGTCGCCCTCGGGGTCGGAATCGGCGGCGGCGTGAGCGTAGAAGCTGAGGGCGGCGTCGCCCTGTTCGAGAAGGCGGGTGCGGTGTAGCTGGCCGTACTGCGCATCGAGTTGCTGCTTGCGGCGGTGCTCGGCGATGACCAGGGCGTGGGGAGCAAGCAGGACGGCGAGGGAGCTGCCCAAGAGGCCCAAGGTAGCGGCGTACTCGGCCTCGGCATCGTAGGGAGGATCGAGAAAAACCAGATCGAAGAGGGCAGAGGTTTCCGGTTGTTTGGCGGCGCGCTGGCCTATACGGCGCAAGACGGTGGCGACGGCGCCCTCGTGGATGCGGAAGCCGTGATGGACGCCCAGCTTGGCGAAGTTTGCGCGCATGATCTGGAGCGCCGTGGGGGCTTTTTCGATCAGCTCGACGCGAGCGGCGCCGCGGCTGAGGGCCTCCAGAGCCACCGCGCCCGAGCCGGCGTAGAGGTCCAAAAAGACGGAGTCTTCCATGCGCGGGGCGAGAACGTTGAAGAGGGTCTCGCGCAGGCGGTCGCTGGTGGGACGGGTGGCCAGCCCGGCGGGGGCTTCCAGGGTGCGAGAGCGAAATGTGCCGGCGATGATGCGCATCGTTCCCCAGCATACCCCACTCCGAGCCTCTACAATCGACATATGCGAGGCTGGTCAATTCCGCTGGGCCGTTGGTTGGGCGTGGAGCTGCGCGTTCATGCTTTTTTCCCGCTTTTAGCGCTGGTTTGCCTGGGCATCGGCGCCGCCGACGGCTTGGGCCGCGGCCTGGCCATCTTTATGGTGCTGGTGATGGCGGTGGTGGTGCGAGAGACCGCGCGGCTGCTGGTGGCGGCGTGGATGGGTCTGCAATTGCGCGCCCTGCTGCTGCTGCCCCTGGGCGGACTCTTTGCCTACGCCAATCCAGAGAGCCAGGAGAAGGCCAATCAGGGCGGCGGACAGTTTGCCCTGGCGCTGGCCGGCCCCCTGGCCAACCTGGCTACGGCGCTGATGCTGGCCATTATCTTCATGGGAGCGGGCGGCGACGTCAATCTCTTTGCCCAGCCCTGGATCGGCTCCAGCGCACTGCTGCGCAGCATGGTCTGGATGCAGGCGGGGTTGGGATTGATTCACCTGCTGCCGGCCTACCCGCTGGATTGCGGCCGCTTGCTGCGGGGCGAGTTTGCCCGCAAACACGGCTTTGCTCCCGGCGGCCGCACTGCCGCCACCCTGGGGCAGGGTCTGGCCCTGGCCACCATGGTGGGCGGCATGATCGTGCATAGCCCCTGGCTGATCATCGCCGGCTTCTTCATCATGATCGGCGCGCAGATTGAGGACCAGGGCGTCTTCTTCCAGTCGGTGGTGGACACCGTGCACATGAGCGAGGTGATGCTGACCGACTTCGCCACCCTCTCCCCCTCGGATACGCTGGCCGACGCGCTGGTGCGCTGCGTGCACTCGCTGCAGGAGGATTTCCCCGTGGTGCGCGGTCCCCAGTTGGTGGGCATCGTCAGCCGCCAGCGCATTGTGGAAGCGCTGCGTAGCGAGGGCAACGGTTACGTGCAGGCGGTCATGTCGCGAGCCTTCCAGGTGGCGCGGCCGGAAGACACCCTGGGCACCACCATCCGCCGCATCACCGCCGGGCGCGGCCTGTCGCTGATTCCCATTGCCGACGCGGGCCGCGTGGTGGGCATCGTCAGCGTGCAAAACCTGATGAGTTCCATGTCGCTGCTGGCCGAACAACGCCGCATCGAGCGCCAGGAAGCCGGAGACTGAGCCCGCCATGGCGGATTTTACCGAGCAGGACGCGTCCCCCCTGGAAGCAGAGATTGCCGTGGGGCCGGCTAACGGCCTTGCTCCCGGCCTTTATCTGGTAGCTACCCCCATCGGCAACCTGGGCGACATCACTCTGCGCGCGCTGGATGTGCTGCGCCTGGCCGACCGCATCGCCTGCGAAGACACCCGGCAGACGCAAAAGCTGCTCAATCACTTCCAGATCTCCACCCCGACCATCAGCTGCCACCAGCACAACGAGCGGCAGCGGGCAGGGGAGATGATGGATGCGCTGCGCAAAGGGGCGCGCATCGCCGTGGTCTCGGACGCCGGACTGCCTGGCATCAGCGACCCCGGCAGTGTGCTGGCCGCGGAAGCCATCGCGGCCGGCGTGGCGGTGATTCCCATTCCCGGCGCCAATGCCGCCCTGAGCGCGCTGATCGCCTCGGGACTACCCACCGAAGAGTTTCACTTTCTCGGCTTCTTGCCGGAGAAGGCGGGAGCGCGGCGCACCCGGCTGGAGCAGTTGGCCGAAGAGACGGGCAAGGCGGAGACCGCCCGCACGCTGATCTTCTACGAGGCTCCGCACCGCATTCTGGAAACCCTGAACGATCTGGAATCGGTCTGGGGAGCGGCGCTGCGGGTGGTGGTGGCGCGGGAGTTGACCAAGGTGTACGAGGAGTTTCTGCGCGGCACGGTAGCCGAGGTACGCGCCAATCTGGCCGCCCGCGACCGCATCCGCGGCGAGATCTGCCTGCTCGTCGAGGCGCTGCGCGCAGCGGACCAACCAGCAGATAGCGGAACATCGGAGAAAATCGCGACGCGGGTGGAGCGTCTTCAGGCTGAAGCCGGGGTGGACGAAAAAGAAGCGCTCAAGCGTCTGGCGCGGGAGTTGGGCCGCTCCAAAAGCGAGCTCTACCGGGAACTGCAGCGGGAACGGGCGCGGCGGAGATAGACCACCGCTCGCTGCGGATCTATTGCTCTTCCGGCTTCTCCGTCCAACGCTTCTCGGGGTGCGTCTCGCCGTGCATCTCCTTGATCTCTTCGATCAACTGTTCGATCTGTTCCAGCTTGCGGGCGCTCATGTCGAGGAAGCGAATGCCGACGTGATGCCGGTCGTGGATCGCCTGCACCACACCGCCCAGGCGAAAAGGCAGGCCCTCCAGGTGGAATTCGATCTCGACGCGGGTATAGATGCCCACCGGGAAACGCTCGTCGGTGCGGATGCGGCAGCCGCTGGTGCTCAAATCCAGGATGCGCCCGCTCAGCCGGGAGGCGATCTTCACCAGATACAGAAAAGCCGTCGTATCGACCGCCTGACGGGACTGAACGCGCCGGTCCCGCCCTTTGGCAGGCGCAGCCGCACTGCTGGGGCTCGGCGGCAGAGCGGCTGCCGGCTTTTGCACGACCGGCTCAGGCTCCAGCGGTCTCGGTTGATAAAGCCTGGGCATTGCAGGGCTAGGTTCCGGCGCAGGCTCCTTGAGCGAAGCGCGAGGAGGCTCAGGAACTGAAGGCACAGGGGGAGAGAATCTGGCTTGAACGGCTTGTACAGGCGGCGGCGGAGAAGCCGGTCGGGGAGAGCTGAACGGTTTCGCGAAAAGGGCCTCTAGAAACGATGCCGGCGCAGAACTCGCAGGGGATCGGCCCGCAGCTTCCTTCTCCGGCTTGTAGGAATCGTCGGAAACCTCTTCCTTAGGCTCATCGACGGGGAGAGCGATGGACAGATCGATGGATTCCTGCAAATTCCCCCGCTGCTCGATCTCTTCTTCACCGTCTGCGGCAGCACTTGCAGCCTCGCCGGCCTGCTTGGCTGCCTTGGCGGCCAGCTCCTGTTCGAGCTCATCGAGCGCCTCAATCAGTTCCTCGCGGCGGCGGGGAATGACATCGACAAAGCGAATGCCGACCTGATGGCGGCCATCGGTCCATTGGGTAACGCCGCTGAAGCGAAAGGCCAGCCCGCGCACCTTGAAGGTTACCTCGACCCGTATCATAATGCCGCCCTGAAAGCGTTCCGGAACGAATAGGCGGCAACCACCCCGACTCAGATCGAGGACTCGACAGGAAACCTTGGAGCCGTGATTGACCAACAACAGCGTGGCGTCTTCATCCACGGGAAAGCGTGGCAGTTGGCGACGATTGGGTCGAGCCGCCAGAGGTTCTTCCGCCATCGCTTCCGCTTCCGTCATCTCTCCCCACTCGTTCTGAAAAGCTTCAGTGCCCGGCCGTCATTTCCCAGGGACGCCGGGGCGCGGGCTGCGGCGCTTCTCTGCCCTGTACCCGGTCGTATTGGTAGAGATCGCTGGTGCTCCCTAGCCCCTCGTTGTAAAGACTGATGGACCCGGCCAGCAGCTTCAGTTCCTCGGCGAAAGCGTGGATCGCCTGCAAGAGGCTGGCGGTAGCGGGGATCTCGAGGTGTGGGGTTTTGAGAAATTTCTGATAGCCGCGGTCGAGCAGGCAGGCAACTTCTCCGCCCAGCAAGGCTCCGGGGCGCTCCACAAAAGCGGCCGCCTCCTGGCGACCGGGGGTCAGCACCGCCGCCGCGCCGTTCTTGCTCACCAGCACCTGCTCGGCAACCCCGGCCAGCGGGGAAACCTCGAAGCCATGTGCGCGCAGCGCTTCGAGGAGCTGCTCGAAGTTGGGGTTGCGGGTCTTTCGGGGCATAAGCTCTTTCCTGTCTGCGAGAGTCTGATGGCTATATCGGCAGAATTCCCGTCAACTCCAATCTCGCACACCCGGCGGCATGCCGCAATCACGAACGGTTGGCCCGTTCGGCGAAAACACAAATACGCTGCGAATTGTCGATGGGAGATTATTCCGACGCCGCCGCAGCGTCAATTTCCCGGTTCGATTATTACTGGACTGCAATTCCCCACATATAGAGGCGAAATACCTATTTACAAACGAGTTTTACGGGACCATAATGGCCTCTACCTGGAACTAATGCGCCTCTCTCTTCCGCAAATCCCCTCACGCGCAGCCCCTCCAGGATCACCCAGGAGGTTCTACATATGAACAGGATCAGCCCCTTATTGTTGGGACTGTCTCTCGCGGTTGCTGGCTGTTCGCTGACCGCGGCGCAAGAACCCTCTTCGGCGATGCCTGCGGCAACGCCCAAATACATGCAAATCACCGTGGAGTACACCAAGCCCGGCAAAGGCGGCCTGGCCCACGACAAGACCGAAGGCGCCTTCGTCCAGGCCATGATCAAGGCCAAGTTCCCCATCCACTACATCGCCTTCAACTCCATGACAGGCAAGCCCAGAGCCATTTATTTGGACCACTTTGACTCCTTCGACGCCTTGCAACAGGCCAACAAGATCTTCGACAATCCCTCTACGGCCGCCGAGTTCGAGCGCCTCAACGTGGCCGACGGCGAACTGCTGGATGACACCAAGCAGTTGATCTTCAGCTACGTTCCCGAGTTGAGCTACCACTCCAAAACCCCCAACGCGAAGATCCGCTATCTGGAAGCCGATATCTTTCACATTCATCCCGGCCACGGGAAGGAATTCGAGGAGTTGGTGAAGATGTGGATCGCTGCCGCCGACAAGGCCGGGGTCAGCTTCCACTGGGGCGCTTACCATATCGAGTACGGCGAGGATGCCGGCTCCTATGTCTTCTTCACCGGCGACGACTCCATGGCGGCCATTGATCTAAGTTACGCGGACAATCCCAAATTCGAAGCGGTTCTGACCGCCGAAGACAAGAAGAAGATGCGCGAACTCCGCGCTGCCGCCATCGAGATCGACCGTTCCGAGCTCTACTCGGTCAACCCCGCCCAGAGCTATCCGCCCGAAGAATGGGTTAAGGCCGACCCCAGCTTCTGGAAACCCAAGCCCACCATGGCCAAGCCGGCCGCCAAACCAGCCACAACTCCTGCCGAGAAGAAATAGAGCACCCCCTCGCCTAGCGAAGCGGCTTCGGGAAAACCGAAGCCGCTCCCCGCCAGGTGGTCGTTGCACTGCTCCTGCTTTTCTCCACCCTGGGCAGCTCTCCCTGGAGTCCTTTCCCCACTTCCACGCATCCAAAAGGAAGAAGGCGGACGCGCAACCACGTGCGCGGTCCACCCGGTTGCGCAAACTCCCCAGGAGAAGGCATGATCAACGGAATCCCCCAAATTACCGCCCAGGAACTGAAGCAGCGGCTCCAGGCCGGCGAAGATCTTTTTGTCCTCGATGTGCGCGAGCCGCACGAGTACCAGGCTGCGAATCTCGGCGGCAAACTGATCCCCATGAACGAGATACCGCAGCGCTTGGATGAGTTGGACCGGACCCGCGAAATCGTGATCCATTGCCACGCCGGGGTGCGCAGCCAGCGCGTCGCCGAATTCCTGCACCAGGCCGGATTTGCCAAGGTTAGCAACCTGACCGGCGGCATTCTGGCTTGGGGAAACAAGCCGGCTTCCTGAGCGCATCGTCTTCCTTCAAGAGACAGGTTCTCTGCTCTGCCGTTCCTCTAGTGCAATATCGCTACTTTTCCCGCGAGAACTCCACCAGGCACAGCGCGTCAATTTTGACACCCCGCAGATGAATTGATACTCTCCATAAAGGGCATCTGTGGCCGTTGCGTGTCATATTGCTGCCCTGCAAGCGTCCCCGTCGTCTAGCCTGGCCTAGGACACCGCCCTTTCACGGCGATAACACGGGTTCAAATCCCGTCGGGGACGCCAAATTAAATCAATAACTTAGCGAGTTTCCCCTGTTTCAGCCGCGGAGCAGTTTGGGGAGCAGATAAGCGCCCTTTTAGACCGCCAATGGGAGGGGCTGCGCCCGTACCATCTCAACGACCTTCTGCTGTGCCGCCCGTTTTGCGGGCATCTGCGCCTGTGCGTAGATGTCCATAGTCACGCGTGAGGAACCATGCCGCATCAGCTCCTGCACAACTTTGATGTCCTCGCCGTTGGCTTTGAGGAGAGTTGCGAAGGTGCGCCGGAAGGTGTGCCAGGAGACCCGCTTGGCAATGCCGAGCCGCTCGACCACCGGCTGGATGTGATAGCGCATGATGCTCTGCAACCATAACGGTTGTTTCCCGCGCTTCTCTCCCGCCCTGCTGCTGTTGGAGGCAAAAACCCAGTCTTCCGGATTCCGGTACGGCGTCGCCTGCAACCAACTCTGAAGAAGTTGTGCAGTGCAACCGTCCATTGGCACCGGCTTCTGAGAGGCTTCCGTCTTGCACCGGCCCACGACCTGGCTCACGACCGACCTGTTGACATCGATTTGCATATTTTCAAAATCAATGTCCTGCCATTTCAGCCCAGCCAATTCGCCGCGCCGCAGTCCGGTCGTCATGTCCAAAAACAGCAACACGCGTTCCCTCAACTGAAGTTCAGCGACTATGGCCTGCATCTCGGCGACTTCCAGGATGTCGGGAACCTTCTCCCGCTTAGAACTCTGGCGAACGCCGGAACCGCGAGTCACCCCTGTGATCGGATTCCGATCCGTGAATTCCCACCGGATCGCGTGATTGAAAAGCACACTCAACATATTGCGAATCTTGGCCTTGGTAGCCGGAGCAAGAGGTTTAACCACTTGTCCGCTCTTCAGCTTGCGGTGCTTCCGTTCGAGCGGCATGAGCTGTTCCAGCCATTCTTCGACTATCGGCGTTTTGATGGCTGCCAATTCCTCTTTGCCCCACCTCGGCTCAATCCAGCTTTTGAGGTAGCTTTCGTAGCGGTGACGGGTAGACCAGGCGCGTCGATCCTTGCCTTTGCCTGCCAGTTCCTTGAGCCGAAAATGTTCGATCAGATCCTTCATCGTGATTCCAGAAAATGCGTGTGCCTGATTGGAGTTGAGGGCCAGCCGCCAACTTCGCACCGCCCGTTCCGCTGCGGCCTCTGTTTTGTACTGGTCAAGGGTGCCTAATTGTCTCTTTCGACGGACTCGACGCCCGGTTGGAAGAACATGGTGCCAACTGAATATCCAGACCGGGGTTTTGCTCCCGTTCGCATCCAAATAAAGAGAGCCATTCTGTTTCCGCGCCTTCCTCATGAAATCCTCCTTCCGCTGAGGGCGCAGAATGCATCGTTATTCCAACTGTACATCGAAAAATCACTCATGGAAAGATGCCTTTTTCCGCGCAGGATGTTGATAAACATCATGATTCTCTGGGCCGATTCAGCCTCAACTTGGGTTGTTTATTTTCCGGTCCTTCCCTTGAGCCAGTCGCGCAATTCAGACAGCAGGAATCGCCAATGCTTCCTGCTCCCCTGCTGAATGGGATGTGCAGGAAGACTGCCTTCCCGAGCAAATCTTTGCACAGTCACAGGATGGAGTTTCAGGTATGTTCCAGCCGCATGGGCATCGACGAAAGGCTCAGGGCCTATCCGCATATTTTCGACGTGCTCTTCCATCATGATGGGTCTCCTCTTGGTTCACAGCCTTCACTGGAAAGGTCATGCACAAGACGGCAATACGATGTTCGTTTGCAGACTCTCTCATTCGCCTTTCCATCCTTTGAGTTGCACTCGATTTACGTCCGGCATCACCGAACGCGCCAACCATACTGCTTGCCTTCGTCAGCCTTGGGGTAGCAGACCCCGGACTCCAGCTTCCAACCGGGCCGGTCGCAGGCGGTCAGATGTTCCAGGTCGCCGGCTTTCCAAAGCTCGTATGCTCGCAAACCATCCGCAGAAAGCGCCCAGGACGCCGCAAGATGCCCCTCGAAACCAGCATTGAAGCCGCGAGCGCGCCCGTGATCGAAACCGAGCCAATACCCAAGGACAAACATGAGGGCGAACACAAATACCCCAGCCGTGGACCCAATGGCGGTCCATTTCACCAGCTCGCGGCGGCCCTTCCTGGCCGCCACGGACTCGGCAGCGCCGACCACGGCATCCGTCAACGACGCCTGTAATCGAACTCTGGAAGACTCAGCTTCAGCCGCCGCGACCGACTGAATTTTCTCCAGGATGCCCTTCACGGTTATGTTGATCTTTTCCGGAACGGCCTTGTACAGGTCGCTGTACCGGCCTAGCACGATCATCAAAGCCCACACGGCATCGGTCGGCTCGATGCCGAAGTTGTCAGCGTAATGCCTGACGCGCTCGCGCTCGACCTCAGACAAATCCGCGAGAAAGACGCTGTACAGATCGTCACTTGTCGAGATCATCGCCACAGACCTTGTCAAAGATGTTGCGAGCGCACTCGCGGCGCCACCGCTCAATCTCAGCGCGGCTGCCAAGCGTCGCCGTCTCTCGTGCTTTTTCGAGTGTCAGGCGATTGCTTTGCACAAGATTGGTGACGCGCGTAGCAAGTTGCGGAAGGTATAGCGACATTCCTTGCCTTGCCTCCAGCGACTTCCGCAAAGCTGATGTGTCGTACAACTCGAACATAGAAGGAGCAATGCCGAAGAACTGATTGCGAACAACATGAATCGTGCCGTGCTTCACCACGTTCATGTACTCGTTCAGCATCTCGCAACTGTCTCGCTGCTGATTGATAAGGAACAGCGAGATGAATGGCCAGTTGAACTCATGCAGTTTTTCATCGAACATCGAACCGTAGCGATTGACGCCTTCATTGTTTCGTGCGGCGGTATTGACGACAACCTCGTCGTCTTTGCTTGCATCCACAATGTCCAACAGATCGAGCCAACCTTCATTCTCATCCAGATTGACCAGCGAGAACGACTTCACATCTTTCTGGTAGGCTTTGCCAACGTCCGGGTTTGCTGTATCGGTCTCCACCAGCGAGACCTTTCGATTCCTCATCTCGAAGTAGTCGAGAAGACCAATCGATCCGACTGACTTCCCAACTCCGCCCTTGCTTCCGGTAACGAAGAATACCCTTGCCATGCACATCTCCTTTCCTACAACGCCACATCAGCTCTCATAGCGAATTGTCCGCGTGTTTGCGGAACGCTTGACGAAGGCAGTGCTCTCTCTCTGCGAGGTCCCCTTGCCTGCATCTCTTCTTTTGGTTTGCTTAACGCCGCCATGTACCGTGACAAAGCTGTTGCCGTGATCCTCACACCCTTTTCTTCCAGGACACGGATCAACATGTTGAGCGAATATCCGTTTTCCCGCAGTTTCATCAACTCTGGAAAGACGGCGCGCACAAGGTCACGAATCATGCACGAATCAGGCTGCGGCGTCGGTTCTGTAGTTTTTTGCGCCAGAAATGAACGAACATCCGCCACCTGGTTTACCGTGAACAACTGCACCTTTCTTCGTTCTTTGTCCATCGCATTTCCCTACGGCCACGAACAGCAGTGGCACGTTGAAAACAATATAACACATCATACAGCAAATATGTATTATACTGACGCTGGAGTGGCACAACCTGAGGGCAAGATGGGCGCTGTACGCACAAAACCCTTTCAGGGTTCCGCGCGTCCACCACCATTTCTCCAATCCGCCTGCGGCTACTCGGAGAAATGGTTGCGCATCTTGCTCAGGGCTGCGCCCCGAGACCCCACAGAAAGGACAATGCAAATGCCACGCCCAAAACGAGCACAAGACGTTACATCACGGCTATATATCCGCGTTTCAGATTCTGAGAAGTCGAAGATCAAGAGCCTTGCCGAAGCAACAGGACTGACCATCAGCGAGTACATCCGGCGATGCTCATTGAACATTCGCATTCGTTCGAGGATGAGCGAAAAGGCGATAGGCGAACTCAGCCGCCTGGGTGGTCTTCAAAAGCATCTCTTAATGCAAATTAAGGACATTCCTCACAACATGGAGCTGAGACGGGATCTGAATGCGGCGTTGGAAGCGATTCACAAAACCCTCAAAATTGTCATCAAACACGCTTTGGAATCCGAATGATCGTCAAAGAACAACCGCGGAGACAGAACTCAAGCAGCAGTTTCAAGCGGCTGCAAGAGTACCTGACAAGCGAACGCGATCCCGATACAGGCGCCGTTCGACAGAGAGGCGACATACTGTTGTCAAGCAATCTTGCGTCCCTGGACACAGTGGCAGCAGAGATGAATGGCGTCGCCTCTCTCAATGCGCGCTGCCAGGATGCACTGTATCACTATGAGATCGCATGGCCGCCGGGTGAGATGCCGACCAGAGAACAATGGTGCGACTCTGCGCTCCACACACTTCAAGCACTCGGCTATCAAGAACATCAATATATTGTCGTGGCCCACGATGACAAAGCGCATTTCCACATCCACATCATGGTCAACAAGGTGCATCCTGAAACCTTGAATGCGCTCACACCTCACCAATCGCACACAAAACTCCATGCCGCGGCACGGACTCTCGAAGCCAAGTACGGTTGGAAGCAAACTCCGGGGCTTGTCCGTTGGGACGAGGATGCACAAAAGACAGCTCCGGTTTCAAAAGCAGAAAGACACGCCCAAGGGGTCGGGAACGGCAATCCTACTGGCGGCGCAGCAAAGCTAGAGCATTATCACGATGTAGAGTCTTTGCAATCCTATATACGCCGAGAGGTCGCTCCGCGTGTTCGGACCTTGCTCACACGCCGCAATGCCACATGGGACGACCTGCACACCTTGCTTGCAAAGCATCATCTCCGAGTGCAAAAGGGGGAAGCGGGCGGATACACGGTCCTTGCCATCGACCACGACATCCGTGTGAAAGCATCCGATGTGTTCCGTCATCATTTCGCCGGCAAGGAGAATCGCAAGGCCACAGAACATAAACTCGGAATCTGGAGCGAACCATCAACATCTGTTGAGCATACCCCAGAACATGCGGGGCGCAATTCGATTCGCAATCAGACTCTACGCGACGAGCGCAAAGAGCAGCGACGCCAGGGCAGGATTGCTCTCATGACCGAATACAATCAGTACCGCAATCAGCAAAGAGCCGTATGCAAAGGCATTACAGCGAGTGGCAAAGCGGACCGGCAAGAGGCCATTGCACGACTGAAGTTGCGCAAGAAGGAAATCCGAGCGTTGGTGCTGCCGTGGCCAGCAAAGAAGATTCTGCTCTCAGAAGCCGTAGCCACGTCAGTCATCGAGCTGCGAACGCTCAAGTCGTCCACTCAGAAGACACGCCAAGCGCAGTTTCCGAAGAATCTGCGCACATGGGTTGCGGAACGCGCCGCCGAGGGCGATGCGCGGGCGGCGGCGCAGCTGCGCGGATGGCGCTACGCAGATCAGCGAAACCAGCGGCGGCTAGAGGCGACGCTTGAAGCCAATGCGCTTCATCTTGGCCCCGCAACGCTGGATGAGGAGAAGGCGGACTGGTCCGAATTCATCGAGCAACAACTGGCTAGTCAACAGAGGGCGGAGAACCTCGCAGGACAGATTGCCACAGCCCGGATATGGACGATCAACCGGGCCACTGGGGATGTCTCGTACACGCTCAATGGAAAGCTGTCCGTCATCGACCGCGGGCGGCGCGTAACCGTGCTCAATCAGAACGAGGCCGCAATCGTCTTTGGCCTTGAAATGGCCGTCCAGAAATACGGGTCGCGCATTGCGTGCTCTGGAGGCGACGACTGGAAGCGGCAGGTGGTCAAAGTAGCCGTCCAGAACGGCATCTTCGTTGAGTTTACCGACCCGGAGATGCGGGACGCCCACCGCCAGCACCAGTTTGTCGCGAACCCACTCCAAATCAACGCCGCTCGTCTCCATGCCCTTGAATCCAGGTTGCAAAACGAGGCGACGAGCGAACTGCTCTTCACGAATGAAGCCGACGTACACCTGCTTCTTTCCTGCCTCCAGCCTGCCGGGCACTCCCAACAAATGCTCCAGATCCTGAAAACGTCTCCAGAACCCATACCCAAGGCAAACGTCGGCGGCAACCTGACGGTCGCGGCGATCAGAACCCCGGACGGCCGGCAATGTTTCCGCGTGTCAATAGACGAAGGAAAGCGCAAGCAGGTTCTTAAACGGGTTGAACAGGTCCGCCAATCGGCACAGTGGGCGTTACGCGAAAAGATCAAAACACGCAGCCCAAAGCGTGAGGGCAGGTAGCCGTGACTGTGGAGGAGATTCGTCGTAAATGAACGAGAACTTGCTCCCCCCGGCTTACTTCCCTCGATGCAACTTTAGGGGGCCGTGAGCGGGAAGGCGAGTTGGCAGCATTCCAGAATTCATTGTGGCTACATCGGCTTTGTCGATACCGAACGGTAAATTTGTGGAGTTCACTGCCCCGCTGCGGCAGCTAGCGAGATCGAATCATCTTCAGGTTCAACGTTCGCTTTGCAGAAACTGATTCCGGCGGTGTCCTGTACTGTGTAACTTCCTTTCGCAGTTGCCGACAGGTTCTTCAAATCCGAGAGAGAGAGTTTGATATCCGAGTACGCAGGGCCATCGTGCAACAATCTGATGGCCTCGGCGATAACGAATGTCGCTGCGGTAACACCCACAAAAGGAACTGCGACGGACTTGCCGGCGAGTTCGGCGCGCCCACATACGTCCTCGCTTAGTTGTTCGTACCCTGGATTCTCTTGCGCGATTCGTTCAATCTCTAGTCTCTGTGCATCTTGCCGTTCAGCGCTGAGATCAGGCCATAACTCCTCGGCTGTTCTGGCGTTCGGCAAGGTATGGAAGCTTATGGTCTCGAAATTGTGTTTCGTGCCGCCAAGTCCGCTATCAATGACGCGCGCAAAGCCAGCTCCCGGCAGCATCCGCCGCGCGGGATTCGAGTCGAAGCCACAAAGTGCCAATGGCGGCTCAAGCTGAGGCACAGCCCTCCGGCGCCGGAAATCAGAGTCAAAAGGCCGCTCGATCAGCCTGGTTCGGAACCCGCGCGCCTCCAGCCATCTGCTGCACGCTCTGGTTTTGAGATGGCCTTCGTCATCGGGGGTGAAGATCACGCCCGTCTCGGAGTTCTCGGCCTCCACTTTATCGAAGTCGTTTAGGTAAATCTCAACGGCTTGCGGTTCCGCGTACGGCAATGCTGCGAGGCTCCATAGATACGCGTTTCCAAGATGTCCGAGACCGAGCACCCATAGGTCTCGCGGCAGAACTTCGACTTGCGGTCCCTGTGCGGCGGGGTCAATGTGCGGCAGTTCGGGGCGCCAGAGAGAAATGCCTATGGTTCTGCGCGTGGCGGCGATGTTCAGCTCCGCAAACGAAAGAAAGACCTCGGAGAGAGCTAGCGCACCTGCCAGGACTCCAGCCAAAGCACAGTAAGGCCGTTCTGCGAGTCGGCCAGAGGTTGCGGCGGGCCCGACCTGAGCAATCCAGCCGTCGAAGGTGACGCGAATCGCGCCCGGATGTGGCGGAACGTCACCAAAAAGAAGGACCTTCCCATTAACCTCAGCGCCGTTAGAGATTCGCAGATTCTGCGGCCCAACGAGTTCAGCCAATGCTGCGGCGAGGGAGCCTTGGATCAGAGGCGTGAGGACGACGTTGGAACCGGCGGCAGCCTTATCCAAGACGACCTTAACCGCACCTGGAAAACACCTGATCGCAATACTTGCCGCGGTTAAGACGGCCACCTGTAGCGTCCGTGAGTGACCAATGTCCGGGCCGCACCGAAGTGTGACTGCAAACTGCTCACGCATGGCCTGGGCCTCTCCTACCGACATCTCGTCGCTGTCAACCAGCAGCTTCGAAATCCGCGAAAGTTTCATCCCATGTCGATTCATATCTACCTTCACCAAAGGGTCAACCTCACCGGTTGTTGTTCGCCTTCGCGGGCATAGCTGCGCCATTCAAAGTTGCCGAGATACTCGTATACACCGGCGGGATCAAGCGTCCACCAGGGAGTATTGGCGAAGTTTGGGAGGATCAGAGCGATGTGGCCCAACAGAGGGATCATTGGATTGCGCTGATCGATCGGACTCTGGAGTATGTAACTGCCAGGATGCGTGTGAACGTCGGCAAGAACACGAAGTCCGCGCATTCCGCAGAGTTCCCACAATGCCGCGTGGCCCACGGCGTGAAAAGCGATAGAGCCGCCTTCATAGGCGTCTGGATCAAGATCGTCGTAACAGACGAAGGATGTCACCCGGCCAGCGTCACTATCCTGAGGGGCAAGCAAGAATGCTCCGCTTTCATTGCGGCCCTGTCCTCGCCGACGCAGTTCAAGGATCAGGCGTCTCCAGAGCCAGAGTGTTACCGTCACGCGGGTTGGTACAGGTTTAGAGGCCAAGGTAATCTCCAGAGTTCAACAGTGAGTGGATCTCTTCGAGGTAATCGACGATGGTGTGGAAACTATCCCAGATGAGGCTCGGCTGTTCGGCAACCCAACTGGGATGACTGGAGGCGGCTAGGCGGTCATAGGGATGATAGAAGGCTCGCCCTTCTTCCCAGTCCGTCCGGAATACTTTGGCACAGCGGCTATCCTTTTTTCCTTTGGGGCGCTTGTCATGTACGAGGCTGGACCCTGTGCCAGCATCCCAGAAAGTCCCTGTGGGGGACACTGTCCTATAGCCATCGAGGTCCAGTTTCAGATAATAGCGACCGGGAGCTTCCGCTCGTGGAACTGCCTGAACCCAGAGAATGCGCAAAGGCCACTCGGGCTGCTTCGGCAATACATCCGTGCCGACAAGACCCCAATATCCTTTCAGGGCGCCGGCACAGAATTCAGCAGAGGCAATGTCGGCTTCAAACAATCGTTGATCGGGCTTATCCATTAAGCTACCCCTGCGGAGTGATCTCTTTCACGAGTTTGAAGCAGATCGCGCACACCGGCGGCTCGACCAACTCCCCAAGATGCTCGCTCGGCCGCGGCTGCTTTGTGGTATCGCAGATTTGCAGGACGTACTCGGCTCCTGCTGCGGGATCGAGCTTGAACTTCTTCCGCGCCCACTGAGTAACGACGGAGATGGTTGTAGGCGGAGAGAAACGGTGACGCTTGGTGACCCCATTAAAGTGGACCTCCACGGCAACCCGCCGGCACTTATGCACATGAACATGGCGATGGATGTGCAGTTCCAAAGCCTCAATCGTCAGCGACAAGTCAACGGGGATATGTGCGTCTTCGCCATTCTCGACTTCATCCGGCTCGTCCAGCGCCTCCTCCCATTCGCTAACAAAGACCAGCAACTCCTCCTGGCCTTCGGTTATGACTTCCGCCCGCACGAGAACGTCCCGGAGGACTTCGTGCGAGCCCGCCACAGCGACTGTGGGCTTCGCGCCCTGGCTGTGGATGAACAGTTCGATTGCTTCACCGGCCATCTGCCTTCTCCTTTGGAGCGCCCCGCGTCAGATCCGACTTGCCATCTGTCGGCGAGGGGTGCCATTATTGGTGTCTGTATGGGCAACGCAATTCGAATCCGATTCTGCTCTGGTAATCCTTTAATCGTGGCAGAACCATGCTCTATGTTGTCCGTACAGACAACAGAATATCAGAAATCCAAACCTTGTCAATAGGAGGTGCAATGGCCCAGCCCGCATTCGGGTTGCTGCTACAACGTCTGCGCGAGGAACGCCGTCTCTCCCTGCGCGAATTGGGGCAGCTTGCCGAAATCGATCATGCGTACATCTACCGCTTGGAAAGCGGAGAGAAGGAATCCCCTTCGGAGGAGGCTCTGACCAAACTGATCCGAGCCCTGAAAGCCGCTAAGAGGGAAGCGGAAATGCTTCGCTACCTCGCCGAGCATCCCCAGGTCGATCCGGGACTCATTGAACACACACTCACCGACCTCTCCATCACGATCGAAGAATTCAGTGCCGCCGCCGGCATGGCCTTCCGCGGAACGGGAAGACCGGAATATACAAGGCTGATTGGGAGAATTCGGAGAATTTTGAAGGAAGAAAATGGCGATGGATGAATTTCAAGCTGTTCTTAAAGCGCGAGAACTGGTGCGGAAGGCGAATCCCACCTCCATTCCCGTACCCGTCGAACTGTACGCCCAAGAGGTTGGAGCGACCATTCGGGCAGAGACGGATCTAGGCCCGGATGAAGCAGGATATTGTTTCGAGAGTAAAGGCAAGCGTTTTATCTGCACGAACGCCAACGACAGTCCGGAGCGGCAAAGATTCACGACTTGTCATGAGATCGCGCACATCCGGTTAGGCCTCCCCTCGCAACATACGGGTCTACCGTGGTGGAGTTACTCAAAGAGGCCGCTGGCAGAGATTCTGTGCGATGTATTTGCGGCAGAACTGCTCCTACCCTATGACTTATTCCATCCGGAGGCCGAGAGTTCCAGCATCGGCCTCTCCTTTATCGACGAGCTTGCAGGACGATTTCAGGCATCCGTAACGGCAACTGGTTCTCGGTATGCAGCGGTGGTCAGCGCTCCAGTCGCGTTTGTGCTCTCCGAGCAGGGCAAGGTGAGGTATGCATCAAGATCGAAGCCTTTGCGGGAAGCCCCGGCCTGGATTCCGCCCCGCTTGGACCTGCCCGCAGGCTCCCTATCCCAAAAGGTACGTGAAGGAACCTCCACCGAAAACCATGATACTGTGGACGCGGACATCTGGTTCAGCGAGTGGGAACGAGGTGGGTCACTCTTAGAGGAAGTTTGGCACCTTGCCCAATGGGACCAAACGTTGACGCTCCTTTGGTTCGAAGATGGTGAAGTGCCAGGGCGAAAGGTCCGCGACGAGCGCGGTCATATCCATGACGAGGAGGAGAACGAGGACGACTCACTGTTGAAAGAACTCGATGGCCAGTTGCGATGGCCAACAAAGCGTCGGCGTGGTTAACTCTAATATGACGCGCCACAGGGGACGGATTATTCAAGAACTGACCGCTGCCTGTCTTTCCACCCGGCTTGCCGTCCGGTGACCGGGCACCGCTTCGTGCCGGACCTGCCCAAGCTAGCCTGACGAGCTTGAACACCTTGGGCCAGACCATCTTGGGGTGGATTTATGGGTGTTTCTGGGTGTATATATGGGTTGGAGGGCCAGATGTTCGAGATTGGCGACCTCCCGATTACCAGAGAGGTGAACACGCTGACCGGCGAGATCGACGAGTTCGAAGGGGCATGGCGCGCGGTGGGAACTCTGGCACCCGAACGTTTGAGCGCTTTGCACGACGTGGCGACCATCGAGAGCATTGGCTCCTCAACGCGCATTGAGGGCAGTAGACTCTCCGACCGCGACCTGGAGCGCCGGCTCGCTACCAAGGTGTAGCACGAGCGGGTAGTGATTGCCGCCCTGCCCGAACTGGCCCTCCAGTTCATTGACTACGTTCGCCTGCACGATGGCCGAGATAGTCTGCGCAACCGGCGCCATCGCGGCACACTACAGAATCATTTCCGGAGCCTGGTGGGAATACAGAATCCCACCCAGCATGAAAGCTGCAAGGGCTCCTGGTATTCACTGCTGTGACGAGCGTGTCATGCCGGTTGCGTTACGCCCTTTGGCATGCTGCCGCTTCGCACCAGACATGATTTGGCCCACTCAATGGGCTGAACACCTTGCACAGTTGCAAGTATGTGTCGCCACTGACTATGATTTACTTCACAGTTCCAAGTAGTTTGCGCTTGTCTGATTGCAGCAATGCGTTCCATTGGAGCTGTAGGTGTCGTGGGTGCAGATGCCTTGCGCATCGTGGAGGAGATTACGTGACCGCTAAGATAAGTGGAGCCGAATACCCGCTTGCAAAGATCTTCAGCTCTGATTTTGATTATGAAATTCCCTCCTATCAGCGGCCTTACGCGTGGACAATGGAGGAAGCAGGAGAACTATTTGACGACCTATATAGCTTCTATACAACGGAAGATGAGGACACCTATTTCTTAGGAAGCATAGTTCTCATCAAAGAGGACGGGAAGTCGAGAGCAGAGGTTATTGACGGTCAGCAGCGGTTAACAAGTCTTACACTTTTGTTTGCTGCAATCACATCTCGCCTATCAGGCGATGAACGAGCAGATTTCTATAAGTATATACGGGAACCTGGATCAGCTTCTCAAGGGTTGACACCGAAACCAAGGCTGGCACTCAGGGAACGGGACCGAACCTTTTTTGCCAAATACGTCCAGAATCTTCGCCTAAAGGAGCTATTGGAGCTTGATCCAGAGCAGTTAGATAACGAAGCTCAAAAGAACATCTACTTTAATGCAAAGCTGCTTATTGACCGTCTTGATAAGAATTTTGGGGAGGATTCGGAAGCTCTGTGTGAATTTGGTTCCTTTCTCGTTCTCCGTTGTTTCCTCGTGGCTGTGTCTACACCAAGTAATCAATCTGCCTTTCGTGTCTTCTCTGTTCTGAATAGCCGTGGTCTAGACCTGTTGCATACCGACATCATCAAATCTGATCTCATTGGTCGCATCGCACCCGCACTGCAAAGCGAATACACCGAGAGATGGGAAGATCTGGAGGTACAGACTGGGAGAAAGAACTTTGAAGAGCTTTTTGGCCATATACGAATGATCTATGCGAAGGCTAAGGCGCGCAGATTACTGCTAGAGGAATTCAGGGAGTTTGTTCAGAGCAAGGAGCCATCATCGGAGAAGTTAATTTCACAAGTAATCGAACCGTATGCCGAAGCGTACATTGTGGCCAAGAATCGAGATTACTTGTCTACAACTAACGCGAAAGAGATTAACCAACTTCTCTGGTGGCTGAACCGCATTGACAACTCGGACTGGCTGCCTTCGGCCATTGTGTATTTAGGGAAGAAATGCAGCAATCAACAACAGGTGCTTGAGTTCTTCAGTGGCCTGGAGCGGCTAGCAGCTTTTATGCATATTTGTGGAAGAAATGTAAACGCCCGTATTGAGCGGTATGCCAGAGTCTTGACAGCGCTCCAGACTCACAAGAGCCACGCCAGTTTTATGGCCGCTCTTGATCTAACGAAATTGGAAATCAAAGAGATGCGAGAAATATTGGACGGGGAGATTTATCGACTCCCATCTCGACGGCGCAATTATCTCATTCAACGCCTTGATTCATTCTATTCGGATGGGGCTGCGACTTATGAGTCTAACATTATGACAGTGGAGCACGTACTTCCACAAACGGTGTCCGACCAGAGCGAGTGGGCATTGACCTGGCCAGACAAGGAGATTCGGGACAAATGGGTTCATCGCCTTGCCAATCTCGTCCCACTTACCCAGAAGCGCAATTCGGCGGCACAGAACTTTAGCTTCACCAAGAAGAAGACGGCGTACTTTGGCGGAAAGCAAGGAGTATCATCATACATACTCACAACACAAGTTCTGAAATCGGACGACTGGACACCAAAAAGCGTCAAGCAGCGTCAGAGGCATTTGCTAGAAGTGCTGCATGAACGATGGGCTTTGAGCTTAACCTGAATACCAGGTTTCCACATCAAACCACGAATCAGTTTGACATAAATCTCATCTGTGGCCGAATCTCCTGTCGGAGTTCTTCCCTCAGCGCCTTATTCTTCTTGAGGCGCTTTAAGAAATCTTCGAGTACGCTGACGACGACCGCGTTCACGCTGACGCCTTCGGCTTCGGCCCACTCTTTGAGCGTCAGCCGGGCCTGTGCGCCGACGTGGAGGAGTTGAGGGTTGGAAAGCTCCATGCCGGCCTTGCGGGTCTGCATGATCTCCACGTTTTCCCGGTCAACGTGGTCCAAAGCAAAAAGGACGATTCTGGCAAGATCGCCCTTAACGCGCGACTCCTCAGTGATTGCTTCCCGCAGATCAATGGGGAGGCGTAGCGTCATGCCGGGACGGTCATCCGTCCACCGCTGTCCCTCGCGGTTTACCTTCCGTGCCGCCTTGGTGATTGGTTTCTTCGCCGCCTTCTTCACTGCCATGTCCTTCCTCCCATGACTCTGCCGGACACCGCACTCCTGTCCACGGTCCAGTCTGATTTCTCCTGGCAATCTCCCAAGACTCATCATTTCACAGGATAATCGACTTCGCCGAACATAATACACATAATACATCAGTCTGGTATTATGTCGAGAGGCAGGAGACGTACCTGCGGGATTGAAAGATCCCGTGGGTAGGCGGAACTTGCACAGCCTGCTCGACATTCCATCGAGCACACCGACAACCCAAACCGTGCGCATGAGTCGCGCACAGAAAGCGAAGCCAAGAGTATGGCAACCCAACTCAATCCTCTCGAAGAACATGCGGCGGGCGCGAATGCTGGACGCCGCGGCTCCAAGGCAAAGGGGCAACAGGTCGAACAGACAACCCCAGCCGAAACCGACTTTCCATACACTGCGCAAGATGCAGACCCGCAGCAGGAACTGGACACGCTCGAAAACCAGGCTGAAGCGCCTGTGCGCGGATCGTATCTGCGCGAGAAGGGCGGATACGATGCTCTCTCTCCAGAGCAAAAGTTGGCTTGCGACAAGGACTTCAACTCCTACCTCAACAGGTTCACAAGCCCGCTTGAATCAAAGGTTGGCGAAACCAGAGAAGAGGCCATTCTGCGGGCCAAGAGAGAGTATTGTGCCGCCCGTCAGGAACACACCGCTCATCATCGGGAAATGGCCAAAACGATGCTGGCCTCGAAGATCAACTGCCTCAACTCCGAATACCCGAGAAACTCGTTTTCGCTGAAGAATCCCGACATTGCCAAGGAGTTCCTTGCCACGGCCTTCTACCACAACACCACAGCAGCAAAAGGACTCACAGCCTTCGACAAGGACGTGTTTGCTGCATCGAGAAAGGCGGCGTTGAGGGAGTTCTCCGTGCTCGCGGCAAGCGTCGAAACCAACGGCTCCGCGACCAAGGTGTTCAACAATGCGTTCGCGCTGTCCATCGAGCGTCCGCCCATCGGCGCTCCAAGCCAGAACTTGCGCATCGCCGCCGAGCCACTTCCAGAAAAGCGCCAGGAACTGGCGGCCATCTTTGGGAAGTGCGCCTGGTATCACTCCAACCAGTCCGGCAGAACGCCGGAGGAGCGGGAACAACGTCGCGCCGCGCGCGCCATGTCCACGCAGGAACTTGAACGCTGATTGCCGAATTACACAAGTCGGCAGTCGCCAACTACGAGCTGGGATGTTGCCACGACCAAGGTGCCAGCATCCCAGCGAGCCTTCACGCAAGAACAGGCGAATCTCGCTCGCCTTACGAGCTGAAACTACTGGAGGACCGATATGCAGCAGCACACTGAAATCTACAACGGGCACGCCCGACGCTTTCAGCAGATGGCCAGGCACATCGAGCTTTCGATGACGCCCCGGCACCAAAGAGAGAACGGAGGCCCCGATCCGATCTCTACCAATGACATTACGCTCGCGACTACGTTGCTCAACTCCGTCTATGGATACCCTGCGGGGAAGCAATCTGTCTTAGCGCTTTCGGCAGGACTCCTTCCTGGAGAAGAGCGGTCTCAGACTGTCCGCGGACTCTTCAGAATGACCGCGGCGTGTTCTGAGTACGACCAGACTCTCACATACACGCTCCTTCCGCTTCCTGGCAGGGAGATAGAGACAGCAAACCAGCTCAAAGCAACCGCTCGATACAGCATTGAACGCGCAGAAGCACACTCTCGGCAGATCCCGCCACCAACCCGGCAGCCCGTCCAACTGGAGCGATAAACCATGGCCAAAACTACGCCCCTCTATCGGAAGCCGTTGACTCCTGGGTATTTGGGAACCTACAACTGGCGGTCAACCCTGCTCGGCCTGCTTCTCATCCTCGGGACCAACATCGTAACCACCCAGCACATTGCGGCGCATTTCGACTACCAGCCCGCCTTGGGAGGGCCACTCTTCAAGGTGTCGTCCATCAAAATCTATGCACCTTACAAGTGGTTTGTATGGATACTTAATTTCGGAAGCTCGCCGAATCCGCTCATCCGGCAGCCTCTCCTGTATTCAACTCTGATTACGGCAGTTGGGTTTGCGGCCTCGCTCTTTGTCGTCGCCCTACTCAACATTCACCAAAACAGAAAGCTGACCGAGAACACGGAAGACCTTCACGGAAGCGCCCGATGGGCGAACGAAGAAGAGATACGCCAGTCCGGTCTGACCAACCAGAAGCATGGCGTTTATGTCGGCGCATGGCACGATGAAAAAACTAATCGCCTGGAATACCTGAAACACGCTGGCCCCGAACACATCCTGGCCTTCGCGCCGACACGGTCCGGCAAGGGCGTCGGACTAGTGATCCCGACACTCCTGGGATGGGAAGAAAGCGCGGTGATTTTTGACATCAAAGGAGAGAACTGGGACCGTACTGCGGGCTATCGCGTTGCCGCAGGCCACGTTTGCTTTCGCTTTTCGCCAGTTGAAGAGCATAGCGCGCGATTCAATCCGCTGGCCGAGGTGCGCATCGGAACCCTGCGTGAGGTCTCCGATGCGCAGAACATCGCGGAGATGCTGTGTAGGAGCGGAAAGGAAAGCTCGCACGACGAGCATTGGATCAAATCGGCAACCAGCCTTATCACCGGCCTGATTCTACATCTATGCTATGTCGCCAAACGCAAGAATCACTTCGCCACCCTTGCGGAGCTCTCCAATTCCCTTACGCCGCTGATGTCCGACCTCACCATGCCGCTCGATCTGGAAGGAATGGACGAACAGCAGATCAATGTCGCGCGCGAATACTTTTCCCAGATCATGCGGACGCCACACGTCGAGCCCACCAGCTACTGGCATCTGCGAGACGGCCAGAAAACGCTGGTGCATCCTGTCGTTCTCGAAAAAATGCAGGAGATGCTCAACCGGGAGGACAAGGAATTTTCCGGCGTTCTATCGACCGCGAAGACGACGCTCATCCTCTATAGCGACCCGCTCGTCCAGCGGAGCATTGAGGAGAGCGACTTCACAATCAACGACATCAAACATTTCAAGTATCCGGTAAGCCTCTATCTGGTTGTGCCTCCCAGCGACATCGAGCGTCTGAAGCCACTGTTGCGGCTGATCTTCACAATGGCCGTCAACAGACTTACAGAAGAACTGGAAGAAGTCAGGAATTCCAGGATCAAGCAGGCGCTCAAGAAGGATGAGAAGTTTACCCCGCGCCCGGACCACCGATTGCTGCTCCTGATCGATGAGTTTCCCAGCCTGGGGAAGATGCCCATCTTCGAGACAGCCTTCGCCTACATCGCCGGATACGGGATCAAGGCGTACCTCATCACTCAGGACATCGAGCAAATCAAGGACGCCTACGGCAATCACGAGAGCATCATTTCCAACTGCCACATACGAATTGCATATGCGCCGAACAAGACGGAGACCGCCGAAGCCCTCTCGAAGATGGCGGGAACAACGACCATCCTAAGAGCGGCTGTCAGCTATAGCGGATCGCGTTCAAGCCCATTGGCTACAAATGTATCGACCAACGTCGATCACATTTCGAGACCCCTAATCACCATCGACGAACTCATGCGACTTCCAGGACCAGTCAAGGTTGGTCAAGGCGAGGCGCAACGCATCGTTTCTCCCGGCGCGATGCTGATCTTTATCGCCGGCCAGTCGCCAATCTTTGGCAAACAGCTCCTCTACTTCCAAGACCCCACTCTCAGCAAACGGTCCGCCATCAAGCCGCCCGACAAGCTCTTCACGATTGAGCACCATGGGGACATTCTGTCGGCGGGAACACTGCACTACGCCAGCAAAACCACCTCAACACGAGGAATCATCCAAGGCCCCAAACATGGTAAGACGCCCAACCTGCCTGAGGATTCCGTGACGACCGCTACTTTGGCATCTCTTCCAACCGCTGCTGCCGCCTCTGGTTCATCCCGTGCGAATGCGAACGACAGGACTATCGAACCGGAGGAAACCACAATCGGCGACGACCGAGAGACAGCTTCCACAGATGAGATGACGGAAGTCTTCGACCAGATTGAAGCCGACATGGAAGAGATGGACAGGGAAGTTCAACTCTATCAACAAACAATGCACAACGGAGCCATGAGCTATGACCGCTAATCGCCACATTCTCGTTCTGATTGCGATCTCGACATCCGCCGTCTTCGTCGCAGTCCTCGCACTCGGCGCAATCGCCGGAGTGCGGATCAACATTGCGTCGAACTCCTTGCCGCCGGGGTTTTACCGCATCGTACCGCCGGGTAGAGGAACCGACCTTCTCATCTGCCCGACTGGCATTGCCGAGTCAGTCTCCATCGGAAGAGGGTATAGGCCAAAGGGCGCTGGCTGTGGCGATGGATACGCGCCGCTGCTCAAGCCCATCTCGGCACGATACGGCGATACCGTCACCGTCTCCAGTGCTGGCATCTCCATCAATGGCCGGTTGCTCTCCAACTCAAAGCAATACGCGAAAGACGCACTCGGCCGGCCACTGCCTCAAGTACCGGCAGGAACGTACCCCGTTCTGCCAGGGACCGTCTGGGTGATCTCTTCTTACAACCGCTTCAGCTTCGACAGCCGCTACTTCGGCCCGGTTCAACTCGATGAAAGGGTGCTCTATGCAAATCCACTCTGGCTCTTTTAAGAGCACTGCTGTTACCGCCTTCGCCGCATTCGCGGTCGGCGCTGTGGCCTGGTCCGGCCACTTCTTTACGCTTCTCGGATTGCTTGCGCTGCCCATTGTTTTCAAAAGCGCCAAGGGAAGCCCGCAGCGCATCACAACGCTTGCCTGCTACTACGCCGGATCAATTTGGCCGATCATTCCCGGAGCAACTCAATTCTTCGGCGATGATGCGCAACTCCATCCCTTGTCCATCGTGGTTCTGTGGCTCGCATCCACGGCGGTTCTCACGCTTCCGTGGCTTTGGCTGTTCGCTACGCCTCGATGCAAGGCGGAATGGGCCTTGCCTATTGGCCTCTCAATCACCGCTCTCTTGCCGACTGGCGTTGTCAATCCACTCACCGTCGCCGGAGTGCTCTTTCCAGGATTGGGATGGGCTGGACTGGTTGCCACCATCATCCTTTTCGGTACGCTCGCACGGTTTCGGTTGTACTCCGTAGCGTTGACGTTGATGCTCGCGGCAATTTGCTACGTCTCTCATCCGGGAATGCCTGCCGTGCCGCCAGCATGGCAAGGCCATGACACCAAACTTGGAGGTTCCGAACTATCCAAACAAACGCCTGTGGCGCTTTATAAGGCTGTCGTTTACGTTCAAGAGACCGCATTCGATTCAAACGCCCAAATCCAAGTCTTTCCCGAAGGAATCATCAATCACTGGACACCCTCTGCCGAGGGTTTCTGGCAATCGGCCTATTCCGAATTGCAACAGAACCATCAGTCGATACTTTTCGGCGCGGAAGAGTACGGGTCTCACGCCGGTCAATATCGTAATGAACTTCTCCTGCGTGGCCAGTACACAGCAACATTCCAACAGCGAATCCCGATCCCATACGCCATGTGGAGACCGTGGGACAACATCGGCGTCCCCATCCACTACTTCGGCCCCGCCACGCTTGCAATCGGTCCTCAGCGCGCGGCGCCCATCATCTGCTATGAGCAACTGCTGGTTGCTCCCGTACTCCTGTCCATCAGAGAAAAGCCGGATGTGTTGCTCGGAATCTCCAACGACTACTGGGCCGCTGGTACCTACATCCCTCAAATTCAAAACGCGGCAATCACAGCTTGGTCCCGCCTTTTCTGGATTCCCTTGGTGACGGCGACAAACAAATGACACACAGAATAGTCATCTCAACGATTCTCCTCGGTGTGGCCCTGGCCTCTGCCCAAGCACAGATCCCGGCGGTCACATCCCAAGATGCCAACCTGCGTTACGCCGCACTCCGGGTGATTGCCCTCATTGAAAGCTGTGCTCCTCAAGCGGCCCCCAGCACTATGCTTGCCGTCGCGAGAACCGAGTCTGCGCTTCATCCTTACGCGATCAGCATCAACCGGCCCAAACAAATTTCGAGAGCAGTCGGCTTGTCAAACCTCGAAATTCAACTCGCCCGGCAGCCTCGCTCCAAACAGGAAGCCATGCAATGGATGCGCTGGCTGCTTGGCCACGGAATCACCGTCTCAATCGGTCTCCTCCAAGTCAATACGGAAAACGCCGGACTCTTTCACCTGCGTCCTGAACAACTCTTCGAGCCATGCACCAATATCGCTGTCGGCAGCGCGCTTCTCGCCCAAGCCTATGCAACCGAAAAGCGGCTAGCTCCGAATGATCCAGATGCGCTATTGCGCGCCCTATCGCTCTACAACAGCGGAACCTACGATCTTGGATTTGACAACGGCTATGTCGCCACTGTGCTGAGAAACGCACAGCCATGAAGGAGGTATCCATGCTCACGCCACAATCGAGGAACCTGCTCGGCGTTCTGTCCATGACAGGCTCGACGGGCGGCATCTTCCAAAGCCTCAAACGCCAGACGGCTGCTGCCGGATTCATCGCCTATTGCGGAATCATCACGGCAGTTCTTGGACTCTGGATGTGGCTCTGGCGAGACACCATTTGGCAAGACAAGACCCTGACGAGGGCCGTGAGCGCAGCTTTGGTCCTCGCTGGCTTCTTCTTCTATCAACACCTGCGGAGAGGCTTTGGCGCTTTCTTCCTGATCCTCACATCGACCGGCATCGGGATCGCTATCCACTACAGCAACCATCCCGTGATTCATGGAAATCGGCCTGAAATTCCGGCCATCGCTCTTATCGCCATCGGACTCATCGCTTACTTCGCCCAGACTCGCTATCTTCCGGGCTTCCTCTTCTTGCTTGCTTCCAGCATCACGATCATTGGCATTTTGTGCTTCAATCCTGCCTTTTTCTGCCCAATCGTCATGGTCATCGCCGGGGGAATCCTGATTCTTCTGGGAATGTTGATCCGCTCTTTGGCCATGTTCAATAGCTTTATGTAGGTGCGTCCATGAACGACAACCATCGCAGTCATGTAGTTCTCTCGCCTTTCTTCGCGCAGAATCTCGTCCAGCGCCTTGAGCAGTTGAACAGTGTCGATCAATTCACAGATTCCTTGAATCTGGCCCTTCCCTTCGCGCTGTTTCAGCTCTTCCAGACCGACACTCCAGTTGCTTCATCAAACGAGTCTCCGGCTTTGTTGGGAGGGCGCTCCCTCCCTCGCTCCGGCCGCGCGGCGTCCTTCGCTACCCACCCCAGCGGGATGAAGCCCCCGCAACGCCCCCACTCAGATTGAAAGGCGCGCTGTGCGCGGCTTCGTATTTTACAAAGCCTAACCGTGCGGGGGGCGGGGGAAAAGACCTGGCCTAGGGCGGCGCAGCTCCTCAAAGATATAATTCCGGCATGGCTCTGAAAGAGGTTATTGCACTCATTGATGCGGAGATCGCGGCGCTCAAACAGGCCCGCACGCTCCTTGCGACCGGATCAGCGGTCACTGTGGCGAAGCGGAAGCCCGGCAGACCGCCAAAGGTGCAGCCTGACACTACGGCGACCCCAAACCGCAAGAGGAAACGTAAACTGTCGCCGGAGGGCCGCGCCAGAATCGCTGAAGCCGCCAGGAAGCGCTGGGCCACGCAAAAGAAGGCTGCCAAGTAACTATGTGGAACAGCACAAAGAGAGGGAGCAAAGATGTCTTTGTTTGCCTAACTACATTGTCAGTTTCATCGGAGTTGAGAATATGCAGTCAGCACGCGATTGGATGAAGGAGGGACGAGTTGACCTCTCCGATTGGGTAATTCACTTTGTCCATGCGCGCCGTTTGGAAGATCTTCCAGATCCGTTTTCATGGGCTGCTCCTGCAAGTTCGATACAGGATGGTGAAGTTAGCGACGAAGAGGCGCAAAGGATTGCTGACCAATGCCAATCGGAGAATGCTGGTCACACACCATGTTCGTTCGATGTGAGCGGTCCTCAGTATTCGGATTTGGATTGCTACGACGACGAATATCCATGGGAACCCGATGCATATCCAATGACCGTTATCACCAAGATTGTGAAGGATGGATACCTCCGTGCTGGCTGGTCGTTTAGGAAGGGTAAAGCAACAATCTATGGCCCGCAGCCTGCCGTCTGCTTTACGGAAATGCCTTTATACGCGCTCCTGGACTACGCAAAGAAACGATCCAATTCTGGTCTAGTCGATACCTATGCCATAGTGCTAAGAAGAGAGGAACTGTTTCAAGCAGGTGGACGGTCGGTCATTTATGGTCTCACTGGAGAACAGCAAGATGCTCAGGTAGGTGACCCGGAGTATGGAATGGGCTATCGTGCATTGAAATCTGCCTGCCTTCCACTTCGCGAACAATACCGGTATGTGACCACTGGAATTGGCGGCAATCGATCAGTTGATTGGACACATGAGCGTGAATGGCGTTGGGGTGATTTAGAAGGTTTATGCGACCCTCCCGGCCTAGCGATTTGGCTAAAGGAACCGAAAACTCGGTTTAGCGAGATACTTATTCTAGTTAAAACTGCAAAAGAGTCGAAGAATATACGCGACACATTGAAATACTTGTATGATTCGCAATACAACCACCTTGCACTTGAGCTTGATCGGGAGAAATTGCTCGCGACAAGCGTCTTGGCCATCGAAAATGTGGCTGACGACATCTTGAAGAATCCGGTTCTTCGCGTAGAGGATCTGCCGGTCGAGAAGATGACGAGTCACTAGTGTCCGGCTACAAGTTGAACAGATTCAACTGGTTGCAAATATCGTCTAAGTCGTTATCGCAGTCCGACTCTTGAAGTGCCCGTAAAATGGGGGTTTTCTCGAACAGCGTTAAGCTGAGAATCTGTAGGATTTGGTAGAGGCTGGCCTTCAGACCCAGCCGTTTGCGGACGATGGCGACCAGCACATAGACCGAAACGGCGATCCAGATTTGGGTCTTGACCGCGTTTTCGGTGGTTCCGTAGAACTTTTTGATGCGCAGATGCTGCTTGATCCATTTGAAGAACAACTCCACCTGCCAGCGCTGCTTGTAGATTTGGGCGATGGTCAAAGCGGGCAGGGCGAAGTTGTTGGTCAGGAAAACCAGCCGTTTTCCGGTGACGGCATCTAAGTAGCTCACCCGGCGCAACGCGTCAGGGTAAGCAGTGGCCGATTCCACTGTCTTGAAGATGACAGTCTGATCCGAACGCACCCCGGTGCTTTTGTCCACGGGGTGCGAGTAGCGGCGCTGCAGCAGCAGGTTCTCCTTGGTGCGCACCACGAAGAAGGCCAGCGAGAGGGTGAAGGCATAGAGCCGCTCCAGGTCGATATAGCCGCGATCCATCACATAAAACGCTCCTGCCTCGATCAAAAGCTCGTCCAGGATGTTGACGTCATGCACCTTGCCGTCGGTAATGCGTATGAAAGTAGGGATGTTGCCGCGCAAGTCCAGCAGGGTGTGCATCTTGACTGCGCCTTTGTGCTTGCGGAAGCGGGCCCATGGGAAGACCGAAAGACAGAGATCGATGGTGGTCGAATCCAGCGCGTAGAGCGCTTCGACGAAATCCACGGCGAGCGGATCGTCGGCGTAGAGCGGTCGCGCCATGGCAATCAGAACCAAGGCGAAGTCGGCAAAGATGCGCCAATCGTGCGCCTCGTTGGCATCGCCGAGGGTAGAGCGCGTTACCCGTCCGCGAAAACCCATGTGGTATAGTTTGCCGCGCATGGCCCCCAGGCAGGCTTCGATGTCGCGCAGACTCTCCCGGTAGGTCAACTGCGCAAAAGCCATGGCCAAATACTGGTCGCGGCAAGAGAAACCCCGAGGATGTGCATCCCCGCGATAACGCGCGACGCATTTCTGGAACTCGTAGGAGGGCAGATGATCTATGACTTGAGAGAAGACGGTCTGTCCGGCATTCATCCCTCATTGTCGGTAATCGCGGCTGCCCGCCGCCAAGCGACCGCGGCTCTCGGTTCCACCGCGTCGAATTCAAATCGAAAAATCGTAAGTTATATATATCTCTCATATTATCTATGCGTTATAGCGGGTCATAACATTTTAGCCGGACACTAGTGATGACGAGTATTCAGCCAATTGAGGCAGACGAAGAAACTATTGCGTTAGTGCGTCAGGCGCTTACATCGGCAGAACGGGCTGGTAAGGAAGCAGCGAGGGCCTATCGGCTGGCAAACTGGCCCGATGGACATGTCGTCGATACCTGCGGTTATGCTTACGTGCGCACTTACGATTCACATTCCAAAGTCACGGCAGCTTTGCTCAATCTCAAGGTCGCGGACCCTCTGGTCGAATCGGGTGGCTACGAACTGCATGGCCTGAATTTCGGTATTCAATATCAAAGTATGCAAATCGAAGAAGTTGCGGCTAAAGCGGCCGCGCATTGTCTGACGGAACGTCTCGGGCAAAATTTCTACATGTGGAGCCGGATGGACTAGCAGACAGACTGCTATTCATAGAGAAACCTGTGCATAACCGAACGGTCTATACTGCCATGTAACGCTTGAATCAGGATTTAGTGCACCATGAGACTGGTTAAGAACACAGGCACGGACCGTGTGATCGACGAATTGCGCCGGTCGTTGCTATCCCCATCCTCCCTAGATTTAGCCTCTTCCGAGTTTTCTCTATTCGCATTCGCGGAACTGCGCGAGCTGCTGGATAAACTCGACGCCTGCCGCATCGTGCTTCCGAATTCAGGAGGAGAAGAACTGGGGCTGACCGGATCGAACGCCGACCGTGCATTCCGGAACCGCCTCCAACTCCGCTGGCTGGCCCGAGAGTGTGGCGCCTGGATTCGGAGGAAGGCCGAGTTGCGCATCGCGTCGGGCCGGCTGCCGCAATCCATTCTGATGGGTGGGGTTCCGGCATCGGAGAAGCAGTGCGTCATCACGGGAAACTGCGCTTTCACTACCGAGGGGCTGGGGATTACTCCAGGCAATCAATTCGGACTGATCCAATGTTCGGAGAAGCCGGAGGAATCCGCCGTCCTGGGTTCCTGGTTCACCAACCTATGGAGTTCATTGCCTGCTTCGGGACAGCAGAAGACGGCCTTTCTTTCACTTCTTCAGGAACTGGCAGACTCGAAAGCACCGTCGCTGGTCTACTATCTGACGTTGTTCCAGGTCTTTAAGGATATGGGGGACGAACTCGACGAGGAGAGAATCGTCAAGTCCGCCACCGGCATCCGGAACACAACAGTCTGGAAGAAGCTTTACAAGTTCCAGCGTGACGGCGTTATTGGAGCCATCGACAAGCTCGAACGCCTCGGCGGCTGCATCATTGCGGACTCCGTGGGGCTTGGCAAGACCTTCGAGGCGCTCGCCATCATTAAATACTACGAGCTGCGTAATGACCGGGTACTTGTGCTTGTGCCGAAGCGCCTGCGCGACAACTGGACTCTGTACAAGGCGAATGATCGCCGCAACTTCCTGGCCTCCGACCGTTTCAACTACGACGTTCTCAACCACACCGACCTCTCCCGTGACGGGGGCAGTTCCGGCGACATCGATCTCGCCCATGTGAACTGGGGAAATTACGACCTGGTTGTCATCGACGAATCCCACAACTTCCGCAACAAATCAACACACAATTCGCGCGAGACGCGGTACGACCGCCTCATGCAGCGCATCATCAAAGCCGGAGTGAAGACCCGCGTCCTTATGCTTTCTGCCACACCGGTCAACAATCGGCTGGCGGACCTCAAGAACCAGATCGCTTTCGTGACCGAGGCGAACGATACGGCGCTCAATGAACATGGAATTCCGAGCATCGAGGCGACGGTTCGGCAGGCGCAACTCCAATTCAATCGCTGGATGACTCTGGAAGATCGGGAGCGCCGCCCGGCACATCTGCTTGAAATGCTCGGGTTCGATTACTTCAGATTGCTGGACCTGTTGACCATCGCGCGCTCTCGCAAGCACATCGAGAAATACTACGGCACCAAGGAAACGGGCCGCTTCCCGGAACGGATGAAGCCCATCAATATCAAGCGCGAAGTGGACCTCACCGGAGAGTTCCGTTCGATCCGGGAGATCAACAACGAGATTCGCCGTCTGACCCTGGCGGCGTATGCGCCGCTCCGATACGTGTTGCCTCACAAGCAGGCTGCCTATGATGCCAAATACAGCACGAAGATTCGCGGCGGGGAGGGCTTCTTCCGGCAAGCGGATCGCGAAGAGAGCCTCGTACACCTGCTCCGTGTGAACGTCCTCAAGAGAATGGAAAGTTCGGTCTCCTCGTTCTTCCTCACTGTCCAGCGCCAGCTTGCCGACGTGGAGGCAACTCTGGCCAGAATCGAGGCTCAGACGGGGGCGCTCGAAGAGATCGACATTGCTGAGGTAGACGACGAAGACCCAGCTTTTGAGAGCCTTCTCGTTGGGCGCAAGGTAAAGGTTCTCCTGCAGGACGTAGATCGAGTCCGCTGGCGGCAGGATCTCATCGAAGACCGCAACCGGCTGGCCACGCTACTCTCGGCGGCAAAGCAGGTAAGCGCGGCGCGGGACGCCAAGCTCAAGGCGCTGCGCGAGGTCATTGAACAGAAATGCCGTGCGCCACTCAATTCCGGCAACCGAAAGTTGCTCGTCTTTACCGCCTTCGCCGACACTGCCCAGTACCTTTATAGGGAACTAGCAGAGTGGGCGTTGAAGGAATTCGGCCTGCACGCTGCCCTTGTCACTGGAACAGGCCACAACCAGACGACTCTGCCCAATCTGCGCAAGGACTTTGTCAGCATCATTACGGCATTCTCCCCCCGCTCAAAGGAGCGCCCCGAAGACCTTGCCGCCGACGGAGAAATCGACCTGCTCATTGCCACTGACTGCGTCAGTGAAGGCCAGAACCTTCAAGACTGCGACACGGTCGTGAACTACGACATCCACTGGAATCCCGTTCGCATCATCCAGAGGTTTGGCCGCATCGACCGTCTTGGCTCCTCCAACGAGCGCATCCAGCTCATCAATTTCTGGCCCAATCTTGAGTTGGAGGAGTACATCAACCTCGAACAGCGCGTGAGCGGAAAAATGGTGTTGCTCGACATCTCCGCCACAGGCGAAGAAAACATCATCGAGCACCAGTCCGGCGACCAGATGAACGACCTGGAATATCGCCGGAACCAGTTGCTCAAGCTCCAGGAAGCCGTTATCGACCTCGAAGACCTCAGCAGCGGCGTCTCCATCGCCGACCTGACCTTGAACGATTTCCGCATCGATCTTGCCGGCTACTTGAAAGAGCATCCCGGCAAGCTAGAGAGCCTGCCGTTTGGTTCCTTTGCCGTCACGACCACGCAGACCGTCGGCGAGGCAGTAATCCCTCCCGGTGTCATCTTCTGCCTGCGCGCGGTCGGAGATTCGGCGCTGAAGACTATCGAACCTGGTTACCCCCTGGCACCGCACTATGTGGTCCATGTCGGGGACGACGGGACGGTCCTCTTGCCGTTCACCCAAGTCAAGCAGTTGCTCGACCGTATCAAGCGCCTCACCATCGGGCGCGACCTGCCCGATGCCGGCGCCTGTGATCGTTTTGACAAGGCCACCCGGAACGGCAAAGACATGAGCGCAGCCCAGGACCTGCTCGCCACGGCGGTCGCCTCGGTTGTAGGCAAAAAGGAAGAGCGTGCCCTGGCCAGCCTCTTCACCCCCGGCGGGACTCATATTCAAAAGGGCGAGTTCCAGGGCATCAACGATTTCGAGGTTGTCGCCTTCCTTGTTGTCCTTCCAGAAAATGCCGTACTCCCGGAAAATTCCTTTTCCCCGGAGGCGACCGGCGCATGAGTTTCGCTCCCGTGATCGATGCACTCGGGATTCCCCCCAGCGCCCTCGTGGAGCAGCGAGTGCCCAAGAAACTCCTCTTGGAACACGGCGCGCCCACTGCCGCCGACAAGCGCCAAATTCAGGACGGCATCGAGGAGATCATCTGGGTTGCCGCGCTCAAGCCAACCAACATTGGCGTACCGGCCTTTCAGGACGCGGTACGCGAGTATCTGGAGATCGCGGTCCTGACGGTCGAACTCCGCCTCGTGGCCAAGCCGGCCCGCCTCATCGAGCTGATTCACCGGGCCATCCCCTATCCGCTGGTTCTGGCCACCGTGCAGGGCGAGGCCGTAACCCTCTCTCTGGCCCATAAACGCTGGTCGCAGGGGGAGGCGGGCAAGGTGGTTATTGAGGACGTGCGGCAAGTCAATCTCAGCTCAGCCGCGCTCAGCCCGGATGCCCCGACCAATCAAGAAGATGCGTTCCTGGCCAGCCTTGCCGTCAGCCGCCTGCCTGCCGGGGACTTGTTCGTCCTCTATGATGGAATCTTAGCCCGTCTTGCCGCGCTCGAAGCGTCCAGAATCACAGGGGCCTTCGCCCTACCGGAATCAGGTGGAGACGCCTCTGCTTTGCAGGAGGGTCTCGACCGGCACGCAAAGCTTCAGCGTGACTTAGAGCAGTTGCGGGCCAAGGCCGGAAAAGAGAGACAGATGAACCGGCGAGTGGAATTGAACGTCGAGATTCAGCGCCTCCAGTCCGAAATTTCGGCGATACAAACGGAATTGTAAGAAGGAAACAGAAGATGAAGAAACTCACCGCTGAAGATGCTGAGACCAGGTCGCCGGATGTGGTCGCTGAAAATGTTGAGCAGTTGAAGACGATCTTTCCCGAGGCATTCACTGAAGGAAAAGTTGATTTCGAGGTGCTGAAGCAACTGCTGGGCGGAGCGGTCGGTGAGCGGGAGGAGAAGTACGGCCTCAACTGGCACGGCAAGCGCCGCGCACGCCAGCTTGCGCTTACGCCGTCCACCGGCACACTGCGCCCCTGCCCGGAAGAGAGCGTGGACTGGGATACAACCAGGAACCTGATGATCGAGGGCGACAACCTCGAAGTCTTGAAGCTGCTCCAGAAGTCGTACACCGGCAAGGTCAAGCTCATCTACATCGACCCGCCGTATAACACCGGCAAGGACTTCGTTTACCCAGACGATTTCCGCGACAACATCAAGAACTACCTCGAACTCACCGGCCAGACCGACGGCGAAGGCCGCAAGATCAGCTCAAATACAGAAGCCTCTGGACGATTCCACACCGACTGGCTGAACATGATGTATCCGCGCCTTAAACTTGCTAGGAATCTGCTGCGAGATGACGGTGTGATATTCATTAGCATTGACGACAATGAAATTGAAAACCTGCGGCGTATCAGTGATGAGATTTTCGGTGAAGAGAATTTTCTTGGTTGTGTGATCTGGCAGAAGAAGTATGCACCTGCGAATGACACCATCGACTTCTCGACATCTCATGATTACATTGCGGTGTACGCAAAAGTACGGCCAACAGGTGCTTCTGGAACTACCATAGCACTTTTGTCCCGCGAGGAGAGAAGCGAAAAGAATAATGCTCCATATAAAAATCCTGACAATGACCTTCGTGGACCATGGAAAGCTGGAGACTATAAGTGCAACAAGAGTGCGGAAGAGCGTCCAAATCTGTTTTATGCAATCAAACATCCAGTAACGGGCGAAGATATTTGGCCTCTTCGGTCTCGTGTTTGGGCGTATAGTCCTGATAAGCACGAACAAAATGTCGTTGAGAATCGGGTTTGGTGGGGGCCTCAAGGTGAAAACAAAGTTCCTTCTTATAAACGGTTTCTTTCGGAAGTGGAAGGAATCGTTGCTCAAACTATATGGTCCTGGAACGAAGTAGGCCATAATGACGAGGCCAAGAAAGAATTTCAAAGCCTCTTCGCAAATGAGATTATCGTTTTTCAAACGCCAAAGCCTGTTCGATTGCTTTTGAGAATTCTTTCACTTGCTACTGAAACAAATAATGAAGATATTGTTTTGGACTTTTTCGCAGGAAGTGGAACTACTGGTCATGCAGCTTTCCAGCAGAATCTCAATGACTCCGGTAACCGAAAGTTCATCCTAGTCCAGTTTCCAGAGTTGATTGAAAAAAGTGCGGTATCAACTATTTCTGAACTTTCGAAAGAGCGTCTTCGCCGCGCCGGAAAGAAAATTCGGGAAGAGAATCCAATGTTCGCGGGTGACCTCGGCTTCCGTGTCTTCAAGCTGGCCTCCAGCAACATCCGGGCCTGGGAGCCGAATCGCGAAGACCTGCCCACGACGCTGATGGATTCCATTGACCACCTGAAGACCGACCGCACCGAGCAGGACATCTTGTTCGAGTTGCTGCTCAAGCTGGGCCTTGACCTGACCATTCCCATCGAGCAGAAGTCCATTGCCGGCAAGGCTGTCCACAACATCGGCGCGGGCACCCTGCTGGTCTGCCTTGCCGCCCAGATCGCCGCCGCCGAAGTGGAAGCTCTGGCGCAGGGCATCGTGGCGTGGTACAAGGCGCTGGCTCCAGCCGGCGAGACGACGGTCGTCTTCCGCGACAGCGCTTTTGCCGACGACGTGGCCAAGACCAACCTCACCGCCATTCTCCAGCAACACGGGCTAGAGAATGTTCGGAGCCTGTGATGAGCGACCAGTTTTTGATTTACCAGAGTGAGGACGGGCAGACCAAGCTGGACGTTCGGCTGGAGGACAAGACCCTGTGGCTCAACCAGAAGCAGTTGGCCGAGTTGTATGGCAAGAGCAAAAAGACAGTCAGTGAGCACATTCGCAACATATTCGAGGAGAGAGAGCTGGAGCCAGAGTCAGTTGTCCGGAATTACCGGACAACTGCCGCGGACGGTAAGGTCTACAACGTGGACCACTACAACCTCGATATGGTGCTGGCGCTGGGCTTCAGGGTGCGCAGCCAGATGGGTGTGCGTTTTCGCCAGTGGGCTAACGACAAACTCAAGGAATTCATTATCAAGGGGTTTGTACTGGACGACGAACGCCTGAAAGATCCGGGCCGGGGAAACGACTACTTCGAGGAACTGACCCGGCGCATCCAGGACATCCGCACCAGTGAGCGGCGGTTTTACCAGAAGATCACCGACATTTACGCAACCAGCGTGGACTACAGCAAGGACGATCCGCTGACCCAGCAGTTCTATGCCACGGTTCAAAACAAGGTTCACTACGCCATACACGGCCAGACCGCGGCCGAGGTGATCCTGTCGCGCGCCAACAGCAGCCAACCGCACATGGGGCTGACGAGTTGGGAAGGGGCGCGCGTCCGTAAGTCGGATGTGGCCATCGCCAAGAACTACCTCAACGCCGAGGAATTGAGAGCACTGAACAATCTGGTGGAGCAGTACCTTATCTTCGCCGAGTCGCAGGCGGAACGCCGGGTTCCGATGACGATGCGAGACTGGATCACCAAGCTGGAAGGCTTTTTGACTTTGAATGATCGCGAGATTTTGCAGGATGCGGGCAAGGTCTCAGCCAAACTTGCCAAGGCTCATGCAGAAGAGCAGTACGAAGAGTTTCACCGGCAGGAAGATCGGATGCTGGAATCGGATTTTGACCGGATGGCGAAGCAACTCCCACCCCCACGCGAAGGCAAAGAATGAAGCTGCATTTTGAACCCAACCTGGATTATCAGCATACGGCCATTGAGTCGGTGTGCGACCTGTTTCGCGGCCAGGAGATCTGCCGTACTGAGTTCACCGTCACGCGCGATGCGACTGCGGCGCAGCAGACGATGGCGTTTGCGCAGAACGACTTGGGCATCGGCAATCGCCTGCAGTTGCTGGACGATGAGATTCTGACGAACCTGGGCGATATTCAACTGCGCAATGGACTGCGACCCTCCGCCTCGCTGGCTTCCGGCGACTTCACTATCGAGATGGAGACAGGAACGGGCAAGACCTATGTGTATTTGCGCACCATTTTCGAGTTGAATCGCCGGTATGGCTTTACCAAGTTTGTTGTCGTGGTTCCGTCAGTTGCCATCAAGGAGGGCGTGTATAAGACGCTCCAGATCACCGAAGAGCATTTCCGTTCGCTCTACGCCAATACGCCGTTTGAGTATTTCCTGTACGACTCCAGCAAGCTGGGCCAGGTGCGCAACTTCGCCACCAGCCCGCAGATTCAGATCATGGTGGTGACAGTGGGCGCCATCAACAAGAAGGACGTGAATAACCTCTACAAGGATACGGAGAAGACCGGCGGCGAAAAGCCCATCGACCTGATCCGGGCCACGCGACCGATTCTGATTGTGGATGAGCCACAGAGCGTGGACGGCGGTCTGCTTGGACAAGGCAAGCAGGCATTGGATGCGATGAACCCGCTTTGCACCCTGCGCTACTCCGCTACCCACGCCGATAAGCACCACATGCTCTACCGGCTGGATGCTGTGGATGCCTATGAGCGCAAGCTGGTGAAGCAGATTGAGGTCGCCTCGCTTGAAGTGGAGGGCGGTCACAACAAATGCTATGTGAAGCTTCTCTCGACGAGCAACAAGAGAGGCAAGTTTAGCGCGAAGGTTGAGTTGGATGTGCAAGGGCTGCACGAGGTGAAAAGGGAGGTCGTCACCGTATTCCCCGGCGACGATCTCCAGCAGGTTGCGAAGCGCGCGGTCTATGCCGACTGCCTGGTACAGGCCATTGGCTGTGGGGCTGAGGATCAATATCTGGAACTGAGCAATCAGGAAAGGGTGCTGCGCCCTGGAGAGTCCATTGGGGATGTTGACGGAGATGCGATCAAGCGGCAGATGATTCGCCGCACCATCGAGGAACACCTCGACAAAGAACTCCGTTTGCGTCCGCAAGGGATCAAGGTACTGAGCTTGTTCTTTATTGACGCCGTGGAATTCTATCGCAGCTATTCAACGTCCGGCGCTCAAGTGAAAGGAAAGTATGCGGTCATGTTCGAGGAGGAATACCGCAAAGCCGCCGCAAAGCCCAAATACCATACCCTGTTCCATGAAGTGGACCTCGACTCTGACGCAACGGAAGTTCACGATGGCTATTTTTCCATCGACAAGAAAGGCACGTGGACGGATACTTCCGAGAACAACCAGGGCAGCCGCGAGAATGCAGAGCGGGCCTATAGCCTCATCATGAAGGACAAGGAGCGGCTATTGAGCTTCGATACGAAGCTCAAGTTCATCTTCTCGCATTCGGCACTGCGCGAGGGCTGGGACAATCCGAATGTGTTTCAGATTTGCGCGATGCGAGACATGGGCACAGAACTTCTGCGTCGGCAGACAATCGGGCGCGGACTCCGTCTTTGCGTGAACTCCACGACCGGCGAGCGGATTCGCGGCTTCGAGGTCAACACACTCACAGTCGTGGCCAATGAAGGGTACGAGCAGTTCGCCGCGAACCTTCAGAGGGAGATTGAGGCAGACACGGGCATCCGATTCGGCATCGTGGAGAGGCACCAGTTCGCTTCAATCCCCGTGACGGACGAGGCCGGAAAGACTACCGCGCTAGGGATAGAGAAGTCTGAGGTGATTTGGGCGCACCTCAAGGACAGTGGGCATGTGGATGCGAAGGGTAAAGTACAGGATACCCTCCGTGAGGCTCTCAAGAGCGGAACGCTTCAACTGCCAGCGCAATTTCAGCCACAGCTTCCGCAGGTTAGAGAGATGCTCCGCAAGCTGGCCGGAAAGTTGGACATCAAGAACGCCGATGAACGGAGGCCGGTGAAGACCAGACAGGCGGTCCTTCACGGCGAAGAGTTCAAGGCATTGTGGGACCGCATCAAGCACAAAACCACATACCGCGTGCAGTTCGACAATGACAAGCTGGTGATTGACTGTACAGAGGCAATTCGGAAATGCCCACAGATTACCAAGACTCGTATGCAAATTCGCATAGCCGATCTCGCCATTGGGCGCGGAGGCGTTCTGTCCGAAGAGACCAGGGTAGCTGCGCCGATCACCATCGACGAAACGGACATCGAACTGCCTGATCTCCTGACAGACCTTCAGGACAAGACCCAACTCACACGCCGCAGCATAGCGCGAATATTGACGGCAAGTGACCGCCTCGACGATTTCAAACGGAACCCTCAGCAGTTCATCGAACTGGCAGTCGAGTCGATCAACCGAACCAAGCGCCTCGCTCTTGTGGACGGCATCCGGTATCAGCGCATCGGCGATGAGGAGTACTACGCACAGGAACTCTTCGAGATGGAGGAACTGACGGGGTATCTCAAGAATATGCTGAACTCGACCAAGTCCGTGTACGAACAGGTGGTATACGACTCGGCCGGCGTTGAGAGAACATTTGCTGAGCAACTGGAAAAGAACGACGCGGTCAGGGTCTACGCCAAGCTCCCCGGCTGGTTCCGCGTTCCGACCCCGCTCGGCACCTACAATCCTGACTGGGCTGTGCTCGTCGAGAAAGATGGAGTGGAGCGACTTTATTTCGTCGTTGAGACGAAGAGCAGCCTTTTCACTGACGACCTGCGCGATCGGGAATGGGCGAAGATTGAATGCGGGAAGGCTCATTTCAAGGCATTAGCCGTCGATCAGAATTCTGCCGAATTCGTTACAGCCCGGAACATCGACGATTTAATGGCGCGCGTTTAGCGTTTCGGTCCCTTACGCACTCGCTCTCGTTGAGAGAAGTCCTTATCGAAGGAAGCGTCACCGTTTTTCATTCCTCTTCGGCAGCTTCACCCTGCGGAGTTATCCGACCTTTCAGACAGGTAACTCCGGAGCAGGCCAGGGTAGCGACAACGGCGCGGGGCCGTGGACGCCTACGACGATTCCGAACTCGACGATGCCAGTTGGTTCCAACTGAAAATGCTGACATAGTGAAGCGGGCTTACGCACATTGGTAACCATTTCACGCTAACTGTGATCCAGGTCACAGAGCGTGGTTCAGTGCTATTTCGTTTCAGTTGGCTCTCCTTAATTGTCAACGTAAACGCGCGAATTTTTCCTTTTCGGAGGAATATCGCTTGCGGAATTGCGTGATCTTAAAGTGGTTATCGGGCATCCAATGATCTTGTCAGTGTCGCTCAACTTTATACATTATGCACGTATGCTGCCATTTACAGCAGCTACATCAACTATATAAACGTACGTGAGAGGCGCAAAGAACAGATTCTTTCGCGGATTTGAGCAAACAGTCCCAGCACACTAGTAACAAAGATGCAGAACCTGGGTCTAACCAAATGAACCGGCAATGTCTTGTTCAGCGGTGAAATCAATCGATTTGGAAAGGGTGAGGGATGACAGTTGCAGAAGCTGAAGAGAAACTCGAAACACTCACACGAAACCTTGCGTCCAGCGAGATTTCGCTCTCCCAGCGGCACAAGTATGAAGCACAGGCCGCTCGCTGCCACCGATTCATTCAAAGAGCAAGACAGAAAGCGCACAGGTCGTTAGCCTCTTTTGCAGAAACGCTGCTCGGCATGGCCGGCAACACGGTTTTCGATCAAAATCAGAACGCCGCACTCATCACCGCAGCACATCTCATCCGCTGCGCCTCTATCGAACAACTAGCCGTTGCGGTTCCTGCCGCGATCCGCGAGGCTCCAACAAGCAGCACTCCACCCGATGGGTTCAAATGCCCTGAATTCATGGAGACGGCTGAATGCCTTCTTGGAATGGACAACAGTACATTCTCGTGCGAGTGCAATGTCGCCATCCAAACGGCGTTAAAACTGGGCAATATCGTTGGACGGCAACAAATCCATCAATCGGTCCGCCGAGCACAGGCTGACAGAAGCGAGCTGGGTCCAAAGGGCATCGTGAATCGGCTAACCGAGATATGCTCAGCGTACCGCTCGGATAAACCAGCGCCAGCGCCGATGCCGTCAAATCCCAAAAAGGCGACTTTGCTTTGCACCGCCCCGGCTTCCGAAGGCCACCAGTGATGAGATTGCACGGGGGAGCGGCAAGAAGTTTCCCCGTGCAATAAACCCACTGTAGCCGCTCCTTTTCGCTTTATGAAAGTCCCTTTAATTGCAGTTGGTTAGCGAAAAATCTTTTCAAATGCCTACAGAACTGCTATATAATACATCACAGAAAGGTGGCGACATGACCACTGCAAAAAAAGCACCTGCCAGGACGAAGCGCAGAATCGTTGCTCCAGTTGAAAAGCGCACTCAAATCCGCCTTACCGTAGATTCCAAGTTCACCAAAACCCATTTCACTCAGCTTTTTGCCGCGCTTGGAATTCGCAACAAGAACGCCCTTGCCGAGCACATCATCATGAATTTCAAGACCAAGACCGCTCAGGCTCAGTTGGTTGCGTTCTATAACGGCCCGTGGCTGAACATCCCATTTCAAAGCATTGACACCGCCTTTGTATTCCCTCTGACCTACGAGATTGCGGATGAGTTGGAGAGAGTTGGAGGCGAGATTCTCGGCGGCGTGAATCGCTCCAAGACGTTTCGAATAATGGTGGCCTACTTTGCCTCCATCCACAAGCTGAAGACTCCGATCCAGACCTTTGCATAGCCTTCTCGGAAGATTGCTGGACATGAGGCATCTGCATGAAGCTGATGATTGTCGAGAGTCCGAACAAGATCAAGAAGATCAAGGCAATTCTCGGCAGCGGTTGGGATGTCGCCGCAAGCGTCGGGCATATTCGCGATCTCCCAGTTAAGAGCTTGGGCGTCGAGCCAAACACGTATAGGCTCGAATACCAGATCCTCGAACGGAGCGAATCTGTCGTCTCACAACTCCGGCAGCGCGCTTCCCGCTCCGAACAGGTTTATCTCGCCACCGACCCCGACCGCGAGGGCGAAGCCATTGCATGGCACCTGCAACAGGTTCTCGACCTGCACCGGTATGCCCGCGTCACCTTCGACGCAATCACCGAAAACGTGATCCGCGCCGCGCTCAAAGCACCGCGACAACTCAACACCAACCTTGTTCATGCGCAGGAGGCCCGACGCGGCGCTGACCGGCTCGTCGGGTATCAGGTGTCGCCCGCTCTTTCGCGCCAAACGGGCATAGCGCGTCTCAGCGCCGGTCGCGTTCAAAGTGTTGCCCTGCGGCTTGTTGTTGATCGGCAACGCGAGATCGAGGCATTCAAGGAGACCAAGCATTTCGGCGCCGAGGCGATCTTCGACGGCGGAAAGTGGCGCGCCCAGTGGGACACGGCCCCCTTTCTCAAGGATGGCGAGGAATACATCCTGGACCCCGCACTTGCGGAAGAAGCTGCGAAGTGCAGACTCTTTTCCGTGACCGCCGCGGCCACCAAGCCTGCGTCAAAGGCCCCGCCGCCGCCCTTCACAACGGCCACGCTGCTCCAGGCAGCGAGCGTGACGCTCGGATACAAGCCGGAGCAGACCGCCCAGATTGCCCAACGGTTATTTGAAGAGGGGTTGATTACCTACCACCGGACCGACAGCCAGAACTTCTCCGCTGAGGCGTTGGCCGAAATCAGGGCCTATGCGGCCAGCAACAACCTGCCATTGCCGCCCAAGGCGCGCACCTGGAAGTCCAAAGAGAGCGCCCAGGAAGCCCACGAAGCGATCCGCCCCACACACCTGGAACAACGCAATGCCGGGGCGGACGACGACCAGAAGAAGCTCTACGAGCTTATCTGGACCCGCGCGGTCGCTTCTCAGCTTGCTGACGCCGAATACAGCGTGAACACGCTGTCCCTCGCCGCACAGGACGGCTCACAGCCCTTCGTATTCAAGGCCACGGGCCGAACGCTCATCAAGCCCGGCTGGCGTACTCTGACGGCCAAGGACGCCGCCGAGGAATCCGATCCGAACGACACTGAGGACTCGGAGAAACAATCTGACGAGAATGGCCGCGTTCCCGCGCTTGCGCGCGGTACCCAACTTCATGCCGACAGCACCCGTGTGTTGAACAAGCAGACTCGCCCGCCGAACGGCTACACCCAGGCAAGCCTCATCAAGAAGCTGGAGCATGAAGGCATCGGACGGCCCTCGACCTATCCGGCCATCCTCAAGAACATCATCACCCGCAACTACATCGACGATTCCAAGAAGATATTGAGGGCCACGGGCCTCGGTATCCTGCTCATCGACGCGCTCAAAGGCCACTTCGCCTTTCTTGAATACGACTACACGCGCTCCCTTGAGCAGCAGCTCGACGATATTGCCGAAGGCAAAGCCGAGTACCTCGCCGTGGTTTCCAGCATAGACGACCAGCTCAAGAAGGAACTGGCGCTGCTGCACATCGCGCCACAGCCTGCCGTGGTGCCGAACGGGTCTGCGCCGGCAAAGACTGGCACTGCTCCGTCGCCCGGATCGCTCGTATGCCCAAAATGCAAGCAGGGCACGGTCAAGAAACCCAACGGACAGGCTTTTTACAGTTGCAGCCGCTACCGCGAGGGCTGCAACTTCAGCCTCAACGAAACCATCGCGAAGAAGACCCTGACCCCGAAGCAGATCGAGACACTCTGCACGAAAGGCAAGACCGGCGTGCTCAAAGGCTTCATTTCCAAACAGGGCAAGCCCTTCGAGGCGTACTTAACCTTGGGAGAAGAAACAGACTGGAAAGCCCAATTCCGCTTTGAGTCTGGCAGATGAGATTCTGCAAGTCCCAAAAGATTTCCTCAATGGGGAGCGTACACCGAGGTTCAATTCAAGAGACGTTCGCGCTGGCAACCCGCTCTCAATTAGCTTCCCAGTGATTTGACCGAACATGGACAGCACGGTAGGCCATTCTCGTCACGAATCCGTTGTCCAAGGGCCAGTTTCCTCCCCCTTTTCAGGAGCAGGCCCGGAGGAAGCCTCCAAACATTCTATCATTCAGAACAGACACGCTACACGCGTCAGTTGTGAAGGTCAAACTACGATGCTCACTGCAAACAGAAATGTGCGGGTTCGTTACCGGCCGATCCGAATTGGATTGTGCGTAGAGAATGGAGACTTGGAAAACCTCAGGCGAGCCATCCGGGTTACTCACGCATTTTGGGGTGGAAAGTTCAATCCGGTCATCCCCGTCAGAGCCCCTTCTGCGGATGAACTCGTCAGGAGATTTCGGGTCGATCTCCTTTTCGGAATGGGACAAAGCAACTCAGTGAAGGACTTTATAGGGAGATTTCCGCACCTTGCATGGCCCCTGTTCGACAGTAGCCTTTTTGCACCCGCTCCCGGAGGCGTTGACGCTAACTTCCTCGATGTTTCTCATTCCTTGAATCGGATTGCCGACCAAATTGGAAGTCCAGGGTTCCCCACAAATGACGAGGATGTATCTCATCCAGAGCAAAACCCATACGGGCTTATTCATTGGTCATCAGATGATCCACTGGGGGATTTACTTCTTACAACATTTGGTGCCTACCCTGCACCCGAAGAAATCGGTCGCGACTACGAACGTTTCATAAGAGAAAACATCAGGCCTGCCCACTATTGGGCATCGCAATCCAGCGAATTCCCCGCATATCTGCTTGACCAGACAATGCCTACAGATATTTGCGGTCTGGATCTCACATGGGATCGGATTCCTTCTACCGAGTCGATTGGTTTTTACGCAGGAATGGCAAGTGCTTTTGAAGACTTGGTCAACTACTGGAACCTGCGCGCGGCAGATCTTAATGTAGTCTTCCTAGACCCACAACACACCAAGCGCCTGGGCAATCTAAGGGAGGAGCATCTAAGGTTCATTCGGCAACGACAGAATTCAACCGAGTATCGGGAGACTGGGATTCATATATGGAGTCGTTCGCAGGAAATAGTTCAAGGACTCGGCTTTGATCCCGCCTTGGTTCCCCACTTTTTTGCCATCGACGGCACGGCTATCATCGGAGGAAACTTGCGCCCTCCACTACACTACTTCAAGAACAGGACCGTAGTGGCATCACTTTCGGAAGAGATTGGCGAACCCGTTCTTGCTCTTCAGCTTCCCGATAAGCCTTTTGAAAGCGACGATGCTTTCAGCCAACAGCACTTTGTAGTTTCTGTCAAACCTCCATTCGAGAACCATGACGATGAAAGAACCCTATGGACCCCATATCTTCCGGGGCTGAATCAATGGTATGGTAGGCAGCTGCGGTCCGAAAGCCTAACAGCACGCGTCGAGGTGGAAGGTATTGGAATCATTTGCCCTATCAGCGATGAGAGCCTCGAACTGTCTCCAATGAATAAGCAGGCTTTGGCGAACAGATTGTTCGAGTTCGCCGGGATCGAAGCAAATCAGAGCATACCTGGAAGGATTGCCTCTCGTCTGATAGAGCAACTTGGCGGATTGCGGGGATGCAGAGTATTCAAGATTGCCGGTGTTCGGAATTTAATTAAGGAATATGGCCCGTTGCAGGAGTTCGATCGTACCGCAGCCACAAGGATTATCGGCAATCGCGATCTCGAAGGAAGGCTGCACTTCTCAGAATATGAAAGCATATTCTTAGAGCCGCGTGAGCCTAAGAAGACGAAGCTCACACCGGAGGATGCGTTCCTGTATCTTCTTGACAAAGGTGTATTTCGTGCCGGCTTGACTCTTACTTGTAGCGTTTGCGAACTGGAGTTCTGGGTAGGTCTGGATGACCTCTCTACGCAGATGGACTGCGATGTCTGCGGCCGCCGCTTCAACATTTCTCGCCAACTCAAGGACCGGGGGTGGACCTATCGGCGATCCGGCCTATTCGGAAGAGACAACAATCAAGAAGGTAGCATCCCCGTCGCCCTAACACTCCAGCAATTAGTTGCGAATTTGGATTCCTTGTATGATGGCTCTCTATTTCTGACGAACATTTCCCTGAAACCCGTTACCGCGAAAATTGAACCCTGCGAGACCGATTTATTTGTTGCAATGCAGGGCCAGGATCGGGTGCAGGTTGCCGTTGGGGAATGTAAGGACGCAGGCGGAGCGATAACCGCCGAGGATGCCAGGAAGATGGCAGCCGTAGCGGACTCGTTCCCCCATGAACAATTCGAGTCCTACGTTATCTTCTCGAAAACCGCTCCGTTCACGCCCGAAGACATCGAAAACTGCCGACAGGCTCAGCCAAAGAATCAAAGGTTCAGAGTCATCATGCTCTCGAATAGAGAACTAGAGCCGAATCGTCTGTACGAGAGGACTTCTCAGGATTATGAGATCAGATCTTTAACTCGATCTTTATCGAACATGGCAGAAGTCACACACGCTGTTTATTTTGCACCCAGAGTAAAATCAAGATAGAAATATGCCGTCCGTGTACACGACAAAGGCCGGGACGATTCAACATTTTTACCAAACGGGAGGGATGTACCTAGCTCCTTTGAGACTGGCCCACGATTTGGCAGTGAGCCAACTTCCGTTCATCGCAGCGAAACGGCCACAGCTTACGAAGCCAACCTCCCTTGCGCCAGTGTTCTGTTGCTCCCTGGCCCCACCTTACGCTTCGCCCGAGCAGACTTCGGGAACCGGCACCCCACGCTGACTCCGACTGCAAGGCCGACCACGCTGGCCCGACCTCTGCGCGCCGAAGGCTGCCCAAACCGCGCTATTCACCAGCGTGTTCAAAGAGCATCCACGCGCGCTCGCCGCCTCATGGACGGCGAGCCACACAGACTCGAATACACCAACCTGCGTTGCACGGACCCGGCGGTAGTCTACCTCCAACAGCGCCACATCAAGCAGATTCACTCCGTCCAGAGCTTCACGAACGCGAATGGACAAGTCGCCGTGCATTCTCCAACGCCGGCGGAGGCAACGATCAACCTTTGCACTGAAACGAATATTGCGGTACACAATCTGCATCGTCGGCTCCTATTCTCCGGCTCTCAAATCCCCATACGGTTCCGTAAACGCGATGTCACGATTCACGCGCACATTGAACCGATAGCCCGATCGAATCTTTACCGTGGGCTGGATGGCCAGATTCTTCCGCGTCACCTCCATGCCCAACTGCCCGAACTGCTGTCCAAGGGCTTGAGTTGCAGCCGCGCTCGGCGATAAAGCACCTGACGCCGAACTCCCCTGTGGCTGGGACATCTCGACTCCGGCTGTAAACGCACTCAGCATCAAAGCCATCGAGACGAGCCGAACAAAGTGATTGTCTACCTGGTCGTGGAATCCCGCCGCTCCAGAGGCGTCATGGCCCACCATCCCATCAAGATCGACGCTGGAGCCGTCCGGGAAGATCAGGCGCGACCAAATAACGATAGCGCGACTCTGGCCATACGAAACACGGTTGTCGTATTGGCCGATCAAACGAGAGCCTTGCGGAATCAGCAAATACTGGCCCGTCGCCGTGTCGTAGACGTTCTCGCGCACGACAGCCTTAACCTCACCCGGCAGGTCGGTGTTCACGCCGCTTTCAAGCGTTGCCGGAATGTCCCATCCCGCCTTGATTTCGTACTTCGACAGGGCGCGCGCTCGCGTCGCCGACGAATAATCCCGCTCATCCCTGGCCTGCCTTGCCTTTTCAATGAAACTCTCTTTGTGTTCCTGGATATTCGCGTCGCTCTGATCGCCAGAGCCGGTATTTGCGGACAACGACGACGCACTCGGCACTCCAGCAGTCCCAACGGATGCAGCCTTTGGGTATTCCCCGGCAAGCTGTTGAAGGAGCGAACCAACTCCCTCGACCGGCGCTGACCCCAAAGAACTGAGAGCGCCCAAACCTTTGCCGGCATTCATTCCGCTCGAAATCGAGGTTCCCGCCGTGCGCGCTTCGAGATCGTCCTTATACATCTGCTCGCGCCACTCGTCCGCCGCGCTCCGCCCAGAAGACACCTCTGCTTGCGTGCTCACCTGCTGCTGATTCAACGCGACGCGCCCGCTTGTGGCCTTTGCCTGCGCCGATCTTTCATTGGCTGTAATCTGCCGAGCTTCAAGAGGTGGGACCAGTGCATCTTTCGAGTATTGGGAGGCAACTACAAGATCAGAGGGGATCCCGGCACTCTGCACATGGTCCGGGTTCACGTCCGGCGTACTCGGCGCAGGCTGAGTCTGGTTCTGAGCTTCCTTCCTTGCGTCGATCTTCCGCTGCTCTTCGAGATCCTTCCATACCTTCGTCCCTGTCGATTGCGCATCGGAAATCGACTGCTCATCCTTGGCTGCGTCCGCGGCCTTCTTCTTCCCGCCCCGAGACATCACCCCATAGACCATCAGGCCAAGAAAGCCCATTACAACGACAAACAACATTCCCCGCACAGCCGGATTCAAGTGCTTTCCGTCCGTGGGCCAAAAGCGCAGCTTCAACGGCTGCTTGCTGCGCGTCGGGCTTTCGCCGTCCACCTTCGGAGTCAACACAACCTCTTCGCGCCCGTTGCCATCGACTTTAATTTCGTCTGCCATCACTTCACCTCCCTGCGTTCCGTTGGCGTATGCGGCGTAAGCGCATCCTTGCGCTCGATTTCGACCAACTGCTGATGCTTTCCAACACCAAGCAGCAAGGCAGCCTTCACAAAGAGGCGGTCCACCACAAAGGTCGTGCCCTTCACGCGGAAGTTAACCATCTCATTGCCCTCCGGGCCTTCAATGACCAGCGTCGGCAGTTCTTGAAAGGCGGTTACGCTCGGCATCTCGATGTAGGTTTTCTCCCCGTCGTCCAGAACTCGCACCGGCCTGATGGAGTCCGCGCCAGACTTCACCTTGAACGTATAGTCGAAGTAGAGCTTGTCAACCGCATCGTTGCCAGTTTGCGAAATGCGCGCAGCTTCGACATGATCCTTGTGCTCTTTCGCCTGCTGCGCCAGAAAGAGCTTCCACTGCAACGGCTGGTCGTCTGGATAGATGAAGGCGACCCGCGAGACGTAATCACCAGGCTTTGAAACCAGCCGGAGGTAATACGTTCTCCGGTCCGTCGCGACGATCATGGTTGTATCGAGGCCCGTCATTTTGGGCTTCACCACTAAGATCGGCGTAGCGGAATCGCCAGACCCAGAGGAGATCGGCGTCACCACCCAACGAACCGAGTCTCCAATCTGTGGCTCGCCCAGGATTTTTTCGCCAGCTTGCAACTCTATAGAACTCACGCGAAGCGGTGTGGCAACCAGTGTCGGCTGTCCAACGCCGAAGGTGTACACAACCCGTCCATCCGGCCCAGGTACTGGACTATTCTGCTCGCTCGACAGCTTCGCTGAAAGCGCAACGGCCTCGCGCGCCGTTTCCGTCAACGCCACGTCCTTTGTCGGCTCCCAGCCCGGAGGAGCCTTCACCCCAAGTCCAACACTCGCGGCAGCAGCCCCAATCTCTGCTCCAGGGCCTTTCTCCAGAGCTTTCTGAAGCGCCGCAAACGGATACTTGTCCGTGGGAACGATCTCTCGCGCGGCCGGCGCTGCCTTCGTCCGATTCAACACCAACGCGCTTCCGCCAGGCGTGCTTGCAGCCGGAGCACCCTCTTGCGCGAACCCGCAAGATGCGCTCGCGCCCATCACTACTACCAACACCAACACTCGAATCGTCTTCATTGCTTTTTATCTCCGGGCCTTTCTCGGTTGAATTACAGAACCTTCGACCAGCTCACATTCGTGACATAAATCCCAAGGGGATTCACGCGCGCCAAAGCCTCATCTGCGGGCGGATGAATGGAAATTGTGATGACTCCCTTGTAGTTTTGAGTGCCAATCTGCTCGCCCTTCAGGTCGAAGGAAGTTTCCGTCCACTCGACCTCATAGCTGTCCTTCGACGACGCATAGAGAGCGCGGACATCGACAGAAACCGTCTCCGTCTGTGCCAGCTTCAAGGGCGACCCATCGCGGTACCCATCGCTGATCTTCATCGCTGCAGGAGTTCCGTTGCCAATCTCGGCATACACCCGTTCGATTGCGTTCTTCTCGACCGTCGCGTCCGACGAGACCATTCGCCAATCCTGGACCCACGACCACAACGCCGCGCGCTTCAAACGATCATCCGCAACGGAGGCTTGAACCGCCGTTCCCTGGCTCACCACTTTGCCCAGGTTGTCTACCGCGACGATGTAGGGAATGACCTTGGGTTTAGTCCCGATCACGATCAAGCCCAGTACGGCAACCAGCGCAACCGCACTGGTTGTCACCGCAAGAAGCCGCCAATTCCGAGCGGCCACAATCAAATCCCGATACCGCTCGTTCCACTCGTCGCGAGCCGCAAGATACGGGCTTTTGCCCGGACCCGTTTCTTCCGCTATTGCCTGCGATTCACTCATCCTTTGCTCCTTTTCTTCGTGCGCTCCTACTCTCCGTGTTGAATGTGCAGAGTCGGCGCCGACACAGTCGCCGAATCCTGCGGTAGATGTTGATGTGCCTGCGCCGCGGCATTGTGAATTCCAGAGATCCTCTCGCCCAACGAACGGCCATCCGATCTACTCCCCGCGCTCGACGCTTCCTCTTGAGCTACACTCACAGCGGCAAGAGGCGCTTCCGTCACCACACCCGGCGATGGAGATGGAGACTCACCCGAAAGACTGGCTTCACCTGTAGCTGCGCTGTTCCCGTCTTCACTTGCCGGAATACTGGTAGTCGTTGCGCCGCTGCCGGAAACACTTCCGTCCGCCACCGGCCCACTCGCGGAATCGCCGCCAGTCGAGATCGGCTCACCCGCATCGGCGACGCGGGTTGTTTTCCCCTGCGTTGGCACGGTTACAGAACTTCCAGTGGTCGCGCCCTCTCCGACACTCGTGCGGGCAGACGATCCTTCAGCACTCTTATCCGGTGTGGGCGAACTATCAGCCGCGACGGAAACTGGCGGCGGATCGACGGCTACAACGTCCCCACCTCCACCGCCCGCGCTCGCAGCGGGAGGCGGCACACTATTCATTGCGCCCTCGACACCCGGCGCAGCACCGCTGCCCCCGCCACCGGCCATCGTGCTACCCATTCCGGGCATCATGCTGCCAGCAGCTCCCGGCATGAAACTTCCACCCGCTCCAGCGGCTCCGCCCGCCGCGCTCCCGCCAGCGGCAGCTCCACCAGCACCCAATGCAGCAGCCCCGCCTGCAAGTGCCGCGCCTCCTGTTGCTGCAACCGCAGCGATGGTCCCTGCCGTAACCGCAGCCGACATTGCAGGAGCAATCAAATCCGAACTGCCCATTTGCAGCGATCCTTGCAGGACACTGCTGGCGAGCTTCGGCACCTGCCACGCGAGCGCCATAAAGACGATGACGCTGGCCAGCAGCCCGAAAAGAGATTGAAGTCCAGCCGTGCTCAATGCGATCTGCGAGGCTTCCTGTACCCATGTGTTCGATAAGGTCTGGCCCAGGCCGATAATCATGTAGAGGACCATCAGCCGAACTCCAGTCGATACGACCAGAGAGATATAGCGTTCCGTGTAAGGAACAGTCCAACGCGATGCGCCGAAGCCGAGGAAGATCAACCCGGCAGACATCACTACATAGCTCTCTACCGTCGCCATGATGAACGTCAACGTGATGACCACATAGGCGAGGAAGATCAACAGCGCACAAAACAGAGCAATCAGCGCCGGAATCAGAGAAGCGGCCGTCAGAGCGGCCCCTGCGCCGGGAACGAGGACTCCCACAATCCCCCCAGCCGTTGCGCTGGCAGAGGCGCTTGGCAAGCACGCGGCCAATATCGCACCACTGATTTGAACTCCCGTCCACAGGATGGACGATGGGTTCAGATACCCTGAAACCCCTCCGGCCTGTTGCCCAATCTGGACGAAGCTGTTAATGATCGCCGGGAACCAGGTCGATTGATTGATGAGCAGCGCGTAGAAGAAGCTGATGGTCATCAACTTCTTCAGGAAACCCGCGATCCATCCCTCCAGCTCATGCCGTTCCAGAAAGAGAACGATCATTGCCCATGTAAAGTCGATGACGGCCAGAAGGCCGAACAGCTTATTCGCATAGCCGAACGCAGTTGAAACCCAGGTCGTCGTAGCGTTCTTGTAGACATCGAGCAAGTCCGACGGCCCCGACTGAGGAGCCGGAGACTGCCCATAGGCCAATGTTCCCGCTGCAATCACAAATGCGCCCAACACCAACAACGACCTGTGTCTCAGCTGCATATCAATCGCTCCGTACTACTGCTGTGGAACCGGCGCATACGTCCGAGTGTCCGTATTCGAGCCGGTAGGGACTGTAAAGAACGTATCGTTCATGTCGCCGTCCGCCTGCGCGGAAGACGCCTGCTGTGCCTGATACGTCGCCTTGGAGGTAACATCGGTAAGCATCAACTGCCGCAGTTTTTCTAGCTCGGCCAGTTCCTGCGCGGCAAGAGAGTTGCCCACCTGGAGGGTCTGCAACAGCGTCGTCGAATTCTGAGACTGCTGCTGCAATGTCTGCACAAGCGCGGCATCGTTGTTCAACTGCGAGTATTGAAGCCCCGCAACCTTCAACGCCGAATGAGCCGTATCGAGATTGGTCTTGTACCAGTTCCGATACATCCCCGCATAGTTCGTCGGGTTGGCGCTCCCATAACCGGGAAAGCGTGCATTGAACTCGTCGTCCAGATTGGCCATAGAGTAGGCCAGGCTATTGCCATACTGCACAACACCGTTTAATGCAGACAGATCGTTGGCAATGGCGCTGAAATTGAAATGGCCGTTGGCTATTCCTTGCACCATTGCCGTCGTTTGCTTGTATGCCTGTTCCAGATGCTGGATTTGCATCTGCGCCTGTTGCAACTGAGTCGCGTACTGTTGAATCTGCTGTTCATATTGCAGAACAAGCTGGATATTGTTCATGATCTGGGTCCACTCCGTGGCGATCCCAGCAACAACTCCGGCATGGGCTTCATCCACATTCACGCCCATCGTGAACATGAATGCAGCCATGACGAAACCGACACGCAAGAACATCTTTTTCATGCGTTCCTCCCGCTACGACAAGGTTTGTGGCCGGAATGCTTCGCTCCATATTTGGTATCGAAGTATTCCGCCCAGTTGGGGATACCGCGCACACTCAGCCACTCCGAGACCCACTCTGCGCCGTGCATTTTGCGGATCTCGCCGATGCGAGCGCGCACCTCTGGACCACTTACTCCCACGAACGCCAGAGCCACAGGACCGAAGCCGATATTGAAAAGCCGGCGTCCGTTCGGCGTTCGCTGGTAATACTCGCGTTTGGGCATGGCGCGAGAAATCATCTCGATCTCCCGGGCATTGACTCCCAACATCTCGTAGTACACGCGCACCGTCTCGCTCGTGGCTTCCGGGTTTGGAAGAAAGAGTTTGTTGGGACAGGTCTCGATCAACACATCTTTGAGCGAGGAATTGAAGATATCCGACCAATTCTGCGTCGATAGCAGCAGCGCGGCGTTTGCCTTCCGCAGCGTCTTCGCCCAATCGCGGATAAACTCCTTGAAGAGTTCATGCTTCAGGAAGACCCACGCTTCATCGAGCACAATCGCCGTAGGTGACCCGTCAAGTCGCTTCTCGATTTGATGGAAGAGAAAGAGCAGGACCGAAACGACTGCGCGCTCGCCCATGCCCATCAGGTGCTCCATCTCGAAGACCATGAATCGGCCTCGACCAAGCACGCTCTGATTCGCCTTGGCTTCTAGCAAACCGCCAAGCGAACCCTCCAGCGTGTAAACCCGCAACGCATCCCGCAGAGCCAGGTTCTGCAAGTTCACCAGGAGTTCCGTGAAAGTTCGCGTCTTCGATTGGACCAGAAGCTGAAGCGCCTTCAATATCTCTTTGCGTTCAGCGGGCACAACCATGTGACCCGCCAAGGCGCACAGTTGTTCGATATACTGCGAGGCCCAGGCCAAATCGCCGGGCGAGTCGAGTTCCGCGAATGGCGCAAAACTCATTCCGCCATCCTCAGCGCCCAGGTTGTAAAACTCTCCGCCCGCGGCCTGATTCAAAGCCCAGGCTGAGTATCCTTTGTCGAAGACGAAGACCTGAGCATTGGGATAACGGAAGAACTGCGCTTCAATGCCGCACAACAACGTGCTCTTGCCGGCGCCCGGAGGCCCGACGACCAGCGTATGCGCAAGGTCTCCAACATGGAGATTGAAGCGAAAGACCGTCGATCCAGTGCTCGTTGCGTACATTAACGGTTCGCTGTTCTTCGGCATCAATGCCGAAGAGTTCACGCGGTCCCCGGTCCAGATCGCCGCAATCGGCATACAATCGGCCAGATTCAACGTGTGCAGGATGATGCGGCGCACGTTGCGATACCCATCTCCCGGCAGCGTTCCGCGCCACGCTTCCACGGCATTGAAGGTTTCCAGACGCGCCCCGAATCCTAGGTTCTTGACGATCTTCGCAACCTGCCTAGCGCGGTCTTTGACCGCTTCGCTGTCCTCATCCATCAGGATGATGTTTCCTGAATAAAGGCAGAATTGCACGTCGCCGCTCGATGCTTCGCCGATGGCGACCGTTGCATCTTCCATCATCCGCAGCGCGAAAGGATCGATACGCTTGGGCGGCTTGCCCATCAACTGGTCGATGAAGCCCCGAGCCTTCGCCGTCCACTTTTTCAGCGCGTCGGTGATGATCTTCTTCGCCTCTTCGGGGTCGAGCAGGATTGCCCGCGTGTTCCACCTGTACTCGAATGGCAGCGTGTCCAAAGCCGAAAGAATTCCGGGAAAACTTGTCGCCGGAAATCCGTCGATTGCCACGATCTGAATGTGCTTGCTGCCGACCATCGGCTCGATGCCCGTCTTGAAGCTCACGCAGCCGATCAAGTCATGCAGGAAAACGGGTATCGCCGGAAGGATGAAGGGATAATCCTCACCCGTTACGCAGCGGCGCACATACCGCGCCAGATCGCAACTGATCCAATCCGTTTCCGCCCCATCGTCCCCAACGACGCGGTGCCCCAGGAGCCGCTCCACGCGCACCTGCGAACTCAGCACATCGTGGAACAGCCCGAGGCGATCCTTGAAGAATATGAGGGCCGTTTCACCGGCAGTCTTGTTGTCTCCGGCACCACCTTTGAAGAGAAACCCCTTGACCTTTTCCTCGCTCTGCATCGGAGGAAGGTAGGTCAGCGATATGTAATAGGTGCTCTCATAATGCCGGCCTTCGGCTTTAAACTGCGCTCTGCGCTCGTCGTCGATCAAACTCGTTACCGAGTCCGGGAATGCTCCCTGTTTTGCGTATTCGTTGACTTCACAGCGAATCGCATCGCAATGCACCAGCCATCCAGAACCGAGCTTCAAAACAGAATTCAATCGATCAGCAAGAGCGGCCATCTCTTCGTGAGTGGCGGAGCCGAGATCGGGACCGGCATAACGCCAGGTCGCCATCAGTGCTCCGTCCTGAAGGAGCAGGATGCCATCGTCGATCATCGACGCATAAAGCAATAAATCGGGAAGGCCGGAAACCCACTTCCGGCCTTCCTCAGCCTTTGCGCCGCGCGCCGCCCAAGCGATCAGGACACATGCCAATGCGGCCGCGCACGCTATCACCACAAACACCAGTCCAGTAATCATTGTGCCCACCATCTCCTTTACTTCCATGCCCGCCGCTGGCCTGTACTCCGGCTCGACAATCGGGATTTGGCCGGGTAATACGCTTTGTACTGGAAGCTGCGCGTGGCCACATCGCGCATCCTCGGATCGACCTTCGCCACGCGAACCAGCATCGAAGTGGCCAAAGGCCAAAACACAACGCCGATCAAAATGCTCCACCACGTCATCAGCGCAAAGACGAACATTGCGGAGATCATGGCGGCACCGAGAACAAGTTCACGGTCGCCGCCCATGAGAAGATTGGGGCGGTTGATCGACGGATGGAAGACCGTCTCTCTCGGCCCGTGCATATTAAAATCCCCCCGCCATCGCAATCACGGCGCTGGAGCTGGCGAACAAGGTGCTCATGATCGTGCCAGCCCCGACAATCACGCCCGTCGCGATCACCGCATAGCAGGAGCGTTTGGCGAACTCAGACAGTTCGCCACCGAAGACCAGAGCCATGCCTCCGGCGGCGATGCCAACCACCGAAATGCCCGCCGCAACCGGCCCGGTGAGCGACTGTTTCACCGTCTGCAATGGGGTTTCCCACGGCAACCCCGTGGTGCTGGTTGACGCATACGAGACGGCGCTCGAAACGAGCGCCCATCCCGCCATCATCAAAAAGGTTCGGCCAGTCAGAACCTCGACGAACCTCCTGGCAATTCTCCGCATACTCTTCACCATGCTTCCTCCGTGTTCTGGGCCGAATGTGGATCGTCCAATCCCTCGACCCGGTTGAATGTTCGCCCTCACGAGCGGCTTTACACGACGGTCTATCAACTGACATCCGGCGCGCCCGAAGGCACACGGTTGCAGCTATCCGATAACGGCGCTGGAACTGGAAAACAAGGTGCTCATGATCGTGCCAGCCCCGACAATCACGCCGGTTGCAATCACCGCGTAGCAGGAGCGTTTGGCGAATTCAGACAACTCGCCGCCGAAGACCAATGCCATGCCTCCAGCAGCGATGCCAACTACTGAGATTCCCGCCGCCACCGGCCCGGTCAACGACTGCTGCACCGTCTGCAACGGCGTCTCCCAGGGCAAGCCTGTGGTGCTCGTTGAAGCAAAGGCCAGCGCATTTGAGACCAGCGCCAAACCCGCCATTGTCAAAAACTGCCTGCCGGTCACAAGATCGACCAGGCCTCCGGCCATCTTCCGCATCATTTTCACCATGCTCATCTCCTTCTTTCCGGTTGAATGTCCTTGTCATGCAGCAACAGGGAACGCTCAAAGCTGTTCGATCTCGAAGCGTTCCCCGTCGTGCCCCTTCACTAAACAAACCTCTTTCACCTTGCGTCCGCACGGAAACTGCCGCCCGGCTTCGATGTAGACAACCAGGTGAATCGTCTCCGCGACGATCCTTGCCAAAATGTGGGTTGGGAATGGATTCGCCGTCTTCTGGCAAAGGAAAACAATCCTGTTCAAACCTTCCATCGCATTGTTCGCGTGGATGGTCATCGACCCGCCAGGATGCCCCGTATTCCACGCTTCCATCGCGGTCAACGCTTCGGTTCCGCGCACTTCGCCAACCAATATTCGGTGAGGCTTCATGCGCAGGCAGGAACGGATCAGATCGTCCATCGGGACCGCTTTACAGGCGGTGAGCTGTACATAGTTCTCGATAGCGACTCGCAACTCCGGTAAATCTTCGAGAATTAGAACCCGGTCATGCGGAGTGCGCTCCGCGATGCCCTGATTCAAAGCGTCGAGCAGCGTCGTTTTGCCAGACCCCGTGCCGCCCACGACAAGAATGTTCTTGTGGTGCTCGATGGCCGTGAAGAGCACATCGACGTGACCCTTCGCGCTGTGAAGAGCCTGCTCGAACGGGTCAATGCTCTGGAGGCCGTTCAGCGGATCGTCTTTGTTGGTCAGAATGCCGCTTGCCGCGTAGTCGTACAGACTGGGCTTCTTCTCGCCCTTCTTGCGGAACGACAGAGAGGCCGTGCCAATCGGCACCACCGGAGCAACCAGAGCCTCCACGCGGCAATTCAGATAGGGAACATTCCCACTGACGACCGGACTGTTGTGGGTAGCCACCAGGCCGAATCCTTCCGCAATGCTCATCGTGGCTCCCACGGCGCGTAACGGCGGAATCTCCGTCAGAACTTCAAACGGCTTGCCCTGCCGCATGATCCATACCCGCCCGTCCGGATTCACAACAACGTCCTCGGCAGTCCGGTCCTTCATCAGCGCATACACGATCTCCGGCCCTAATTCGGTCATCAGCTTGTACCGCTTGCGATACTCGCTCTCGTTCTCCGAATCGAGCCTTAGGGTCTCGACATTTTCCGTCTGAGCCGACATTCCCTGCCTCCCCGAACGCGCCGCAATCCAGATTTGCGACCACGCACGAAGCATACATAAAAGATGTATGATAGGTCAAGTACAGCAGAAATGTAAGAAACTGTGATACGCTTTGTCCAAGAGTTTCCCGGTCCAACGCCCACGAATCCGGGCATCGGCCAAAACCGGAACTGAAAAGGAGGGACAATTGCTTCCCATCGCACTCAAAGCCGTTCAACTCCAATTGCAAGCAATGGGCGCCAGCCGCTACGAATTGGGTGTCCGGGTTCCCTCGGACCAATTGGGGGATGGCAAATCGCAGATGATCTTGCGCAACAACCTCACCAACGGCGAGGTATTCGAGAAACTCGATTGGCTCGCCTCGGAAAACGCCAAAGGCCACCACATCTACATCCGCCCATCGGGACTGAGCCAACTGACCTTGATTGACGACCTGACTCGCAACAGCCTGAAAAGGCTGATTGACACTGGATACACTCCGGCCTGCGTCGTCGAGACATCCCCGGCTAACTTTCAGGCGTGGCTCAAGCACGCCTGGTCCCTCACCGCCCAGGAAGGCACGGTCGCCGCCAAGATCCTCGCGGAGCGATTCGGGGGCGATCCAAATTCAGCCGACTGGCGGCACTTTGGCCGTCTTGCCGGCTTTACCAATCCAAAACCTCAATACCGCCTCCCCAATGGGCTCTTTCCCTACTCGCAACTCAAATTCGCTCTTTCCAAAGGCGGCATCTACCCAAAAACGCATGAGGTGCTCTCCGAGGTCGAAGACCGGTGTCTCGATCAATACATCGAAGCTCAGCGGTCCATCGAGACGCGCATCGGCTTCGAGCGGCATCCCCGGCAGGCTTTTGAACTTCTCGACTACGCCCACTTCGCCAACAAATATGCCGCACACGGCGAACGGCACAAAGCCGACCTTACCTATGCCACTTACTCACTCCAGCGAGGCGTCCCCGAAATCGAGGTCCGAGACACCATTCGCGCCCATACCTCAACCTCCGCCTTCGTCAATCGCTCCCAACGGGACAAAGACGCCTATATCGACCGCACCGTAAGAAAAGCACTCAAGCAGAACGGCATCTACATTCCGGTGCAGCCCACCTTACAGACCGCGGAACTCTGCCGCTGATCGTTTCCTGCCTGTCCGTGGGGAGGGGCGCTGTGCGTCCCTCCCTCGCTTCGACCCCTTCCGGTTCTCCGCTACCCACCCCAGCGGGAGGGAATCCCCGCAACGCCCCCGCACACTCTCAAAAAAAGACGCACTCGGTCGAGCGTTTCGATTTTGCACGGCGAGAAAAAGTGATAACCGTCGCGCGGCTATGGCCTGAGAAAAAGGGGCGCGGAAAGAGGGCGGCTGCGGCGTCTGATTCCGGCTTTTTGTTGTGTATGTAGCGCATGGAAAAGATCGACATCTAGCTGATAATAAATGCGTTAAGTATTGCAATTATATCAGATATGTATTATACTATAGATGTAAGGTCAAGCAATTCAGGGAGATAAGAAAAATGCAGACTGACAAATCAAAAGCCCTCATCGACTCGATTACCGGCAGCATCAACACACTCGCCGCCATGACCGACGCAACCGCAAAATCGGACCTGTTCAAGGATTGGCTGCGAGCCGTCTCCCGGTTTCACCACTACTCTTTCAACAACCAGCTTCTTGTTCTCCTTCAACGCCCACAGGCCGAGCGGGTTGCCGGGTTCCATACTTGGAAATCGTTGGGGCGCAACGTCAAGAAGGGCGCGAAGGGGATTGCGATCCTTGCCCCGTGTGTACGCAAGCAGACTGCCGAGGAAGCCGACAAGCAGCGGAAGGGCGAGAGAGTCTCCGAGATGAGGCTGTGCGGTTTCCGCGTCACCCACGTCTTCGACATCGCCGACACTGAAGGCAAGCCGCTTCCCGAACTCGAACACCGCGCCCAGGCAGGAGGCGAGTCGCTTCTGCCACGCCTTGAGAAGGCAGCCGCCGCGATGGGAGTCGTGATCGAGTACCGCGAGGAGACAGGCTCTCCGAACGGCTGGAGCGAAGGCGGAAAAGTCGTAGTCAACGCGACCCTGTCCACGGCTGAAAAATGTGGGACTCTGGCCCATGAACTGGCGCATGAATATCTCCACTGGCAAAGCAACCGCAGAGACGACATGACCCGCGAACAGCGCGAACTGGAGGCCGAGGCCACGTCCTTTGCCGTGCTCGCCCACTTTGGCGTCGAGCAGCCCTCAGACCGCTATCTGGCCAGTTGGGACGCCACCGCCGAGAGCATTACCGCTTCCCTCCACACCATCCGGGACGCTGTTCACCACATTCTAAGCGTGATGGACTCGGAAGGCCAGGCCGAGGCCGAGATCGAGGAGATCGCGGCCTAGCTTACCAGACATGCAATCCAGTGAGTAATGCCATGCAGATTCAACCAGATAGTCCGTATGCGTATGACGAGAACACCGCCGCACTGCTGGCAGGAGCGGAGATCGAGGCCGCGCACCTTTCTCGCTGCCTCAAGATTGTTCGCCTTTGGAGCCAATCCAGAACCCTACCCAGGCCACGCCGCGAGGAGCTGGCCGAGGAAGTACGGCGGCTTGCCAACCTCTACACGGCATTTCTATTTGAAATCGGCTCTGCATTCGGCCTTCGTGCTGCCGACGAACTCAAGATCCACATCGAGGCAGCTTGCATTCTCGAAGATTGGGAATGCCCTCCCGCAGAACAAGGACTCCTGTTTCCCATCCCCGAGGATTCACCGACAGCAGCCAGCCCTGCCATGCCGAGAAAGTGAGTGCCCATCATGGAAGACATCATCCGCGAAGTCAATCCGGCTCGGCTCGCTTGGGGAATCTTCGACCACGCGAAGAGCGATTATGTGAACGAGGGAGACATCCCGGCCAGCTACAGCGGCGACTGCATCGCAATGGGCCAGCCCGTTCGCAAACCATTCCGCATGGACGGCGAGATGTGGGTCGCCATCGGACTGAGCAACGATGGTGCGCGGGCGTACCGATTGTGCCCGATGCGCATCTTCAAGGGAACCCCGACCACCTACCGCGACAAGAGTGGCAGCGCCGAACGCGCAGAGGAAGCCCGCAACGATCCCCATGGCTTTTACGACCGCATGACCGTCAAGCACGGCGGACAACAGTTCGTTCTCTGCGGTCCCGAAGTCCAGGTCATTGCCAGTCAGCACGGGGAGGTTTCCGTGCCAAAGGTTCAACTCGCGCTCTTTTAACCAGCACGCACTTCACCGTATACACGTAGACATCCATGCAAATGGTATGACTCAAATAGATCGTCGATTATCGAGCGCGGCCCGTGCGCGGGTGACCTTTTCCAGAATATCAGAAGCATTTTGCCTTCCAAATAAATGGCTTGGGGGTTCAGATTGTGCTTGTCAATATACTCTCCAATGCTCATGATGAGTCGTTCGAGGTCCAGGAATCAGTTTGCTCCGCCATTGAAGCAGCAACCGCTGAAGCATTATCTCGGACGAACAGCATCTCGATCAAGGAATTCAGCACCCGATATGCATTTTGATCCTGCGACGGGCAAACTTTGGATGTGCATCATACAGATCGATGCCCGCTTTCCTTCGGCTCCGGCCTGGAGTGAAGTGATTATCATCAAACAAAGCGATCAAGTGATTTTTCCCTCATGCATAATGATACGGATCAATATTGAGTCTTTTCATTCTGGAGATCAGTGTCGAACGGCAGATGTTCATTTGGGCTGCGGCTCCATTGGGCCCTGCGACGCGCCCCTTGCATTCGGTCAGGACGCGAACGATCTCTTCACGCCGCTTCTCGGCATGATCATTCATGGCGCTTCTAGTACCCATTGAGCTGATGGTCTCCTTGATGATCCGGGCAATATCCTGTTCGCCTGTGGGCGTGTGCACCGGTGCCGGCGCTGGTTCATGGCTCTTCACCTTCTGTAGTTCGCAAAGAGGCGCTTCAAGCGACCTGCCCCGCGTCAGAATCACGGCGCGCTCAATGAAGTTCTCCAGTTCACGAATGTTCCCTGGCCAATCCCATGCCGTCAGCCCCTTGATGACCGACACGGGAACCGACTCGATCTTCTTCTGCATTTGCCTGGCCAGCTTCTGAACAAAATACTTGGTCAGCAGGGGAATGTCTTCTCTCCGTTCCCGCAGTGGAGGAATTCGAATCGGGAAAACATTGAGGCGGTAGAAAAGGTCACTGCGGAATTCGCGGTCTGCAATCATTTTTTCAAGGTTGCGGTTGGTAGCAGCCACCAGGCGAATATTCACTTTGCGTGTATGTGTGCTGCCCAGACGTTCGAACTCCCGTTCCTGAAGGGCACGGAGCAATTTCGGCTGAATCTCGGTCGGAATATCGCCCACTTCATCGAGGAAGAGCGTCCCTTGGTCAGCAAGCTCCATTCGCCCGACCTTTTGGCTGATGGCGCCTGTGAATGCTCCCTTTTCATGCCCAAACAACTCGCTCTCCAAGAGTCCAGAGGGAATCGCCGCGCAGTTCAGCTTCACAAACGTCCGTTCCTTACGCCGACTATGATCATGAATTGCGCGGGCAATCAACTCTTTCCCTGTTCCCGTCTCTCCCAGCAAGAGAACGGTGGAGTCGGTGGGAGCGACGGTCTCCACAAGATTCAGAACGTTCTTCAGTGTGGTACTGTCCCCGATGATCCTCTCAAATCCCATCTCGCTACGGATTTCTTCCTCGAGATAGAGTCTTTCCTGTGTCAGTTTGTCCTTCAAATCAGAGATCTCGTCGAAGGCCAGGGCATTCTCGACGGCAATGGCAATCGGGCTTGCAACCTGGTTGAGAAAGGCTACTTCCTCTTCGGCAAACGGGATTCCGGTCGTTCTTCCGATCATCAGAATGCCCAGCACACGGCCGCGGTTCGCGAGCGGAATCAAGCAAATGCTCCTGACGGCCTTCAGCGGCGCCAATTCTGCGCTTATTTCAGGGCCAAGCTGGCATAGATCTTCAATGTTTGCGATTAAGGGCTTTCGTGTTTCGAAGACTGTTTTCCCGGGGCCAATCAAGGGCATCAGCAAACCTTCACTGACGAGTCCTTTGCTCGACGGAAAATCGAGGACAAAGAGCCTGAATTTTCCTGACGCAGCATCGTGTAGCGACACGGATGCAATATCCCCAAGCATGACCTCACGCAAATTGGCCGAGATTGATTGCAACACCTTATGCAGGTCAAGGCTTGATGTAATCTGGTTCATCAGGTTCAACAACAGTTGAAGCCGGCGATTCTGACGTTGTAACGCCTCGCGAGTAGTGCGCAGTTCTGTGCCATCCAGAGCCATTTGCACCAGGCTGCTGCTGTGCTCCTCGGTTCCCGCCATAGAGATCCCGCAATGGAGATCCCTTCGCCGTTCAGCTTCGGCAGCAAGCTCAGCGCCTCGATGGTGTGGAAAAGGAACAGACGCAAATCCTGGATCGCCCATGGTGACCTCCTGCTGGATTTCTTCCGTTGCGCGATTGCGAGGTTTGTATGCATCACATTCTCGCCCCTATGCGCTTCTGGAGTAATCCCAAAACGAGAGGATTGATGACCTTTGTAGAGGCGGGTCTTTGCCTCAATTCGAAGAGTCGTATGACTTGTCTGAGTCAGCCGCAGGACTACAGCGAGGGTGGCTGCTACCTCTTTCGGGGCGGAGGTTCGATGCGCTTCCATCCGAAAAGGCGTGCATCGACCGACCACGAGCCCGGCCCCAACATCGCCAGGGCAGCTCCGAGGCTGGCTAGCAGGAAATATGCCATTCTGTCTGCCGGTGTAGTGAAGAATCGAATGACTGCATCGAGAGCCACCAGCGCCGCCATAATGGGAGTGAAAAACCCGATTATCAGCAGAACTCCAGCACAGACAAGGAGTACGGACACAATCGCCGTCAGGATTAGAGGGTTCGATAACAACGTTGAACCTGCACTATAAGCCAAAGCAACACCGATAGTTAGCCGCATCAGGACAAGACCGATCCCTGGCCAACCTCCCGCAAAGGTGGAATATAAGCGCCGCAACGAACGCACCTCTCGAATCCTCACCTATCTTCATACACATCCCAAGCGATTGGAACCCCGGAATAGTGTAAATCCACCCTCATTTGAGGCGTCGGTGCAATCGAGATTGCCTGACCCGAGATCAAAGTTCGATAATTCCTCGCCTCAGGGCAATTGTCGTGGCGTGGGTTCGGTCATTGGCGCCCAATTTGGAAAGGATGCTTTTGACCCGACTTTTGACTGATTCTTCGGTTGTGGAGAGCTTGTCTGCAATTTCCTTATTTGCATTTCCCGCGGCGATCAGTTGCAGCACACTGATTTCTGCCGGTGTCAATTTATCGTCCATGGCGTGCTCCACGATCTCCAGCGAAGCCTCCGAACTGAGAGCCTTCTTCCCGACGTAGGCCGCGTGAATCGCATCCAGCAATTCCTTGTGCAAGGCATTCTTTAACAGGTATCCCTGAGCGCCGGCTTTGATCGCCCTGACAATCTGCGTATCGCTTTTGTAGGTAGTCAGCATAATGATCTTCGCGTCGTGGAATTCATTGCGAATGGCGATGAGTGCATCGAGTCCATTCATGTTCGGCATCTGCAGATCCATCAGTGTAACGTCCGGTCGATGTGTTCGGAACTGCTGAATCGCTTCTCCGCCATCGGAGGCTTCGCCCACCATGACCATATCGGGTTGAATGGCGATCAAACCGGCGATTCCTTCTCGCACGATGGGGTGATCGTCTACCGTGAGTATTCGAATTGGTTCGGTGCCGGTATTCATTGCGTCCTCTCCTGTTTCAAAGCTGTGGCGTAGGCGACGCCCGCGGGAATGCGCAATTCCACCTCGGTCCCCTCGTCAACCTCACTCCATATCACCAACTTGCCGCCTACCAGTTTGGCGCGTTCCCGCATACCCGGCAAGCCGTAGTGTCCTTCACTCTCCTGGCGAGTGAGAACTGCCGAATCGATTCCCTTTCCGTCATCGCGCACGCGCAATCGGAATTTCTCTTTGTCATAGCGGATTTCAACTTCGATATGCCGCGCCTGAGCGTGCCTGTAAGCGTTGCGCAAAGCCTCGGCGGCGATCCTGTAGATCTCGTCACGCAGTATAGGATGCAAATATCTCGGCATACCTTCGACTGTAACTCGAAACGCGGTCACTCCGTATTGGGTTGGGTTGATCGCCAGTTCCTCGCCCAGCGTGCTCACAGCCTGGGCGAGATCGTTGGTTTGGGTCGTGGAGGCGCGCAGTCCTTGCACCGCATCCCGGCCCTCCGTAATGGCCAGGGCTGCCCGCTCAATCGTACTGTCCAGCTTTTCTTTTGCCTCGCCTGGCCGGTCGGGGAGCAGTTGTGAAACGGTCTGAAACCGAAGCAGAAGCCCATGAAAGCTTTGAAGCAAGGTGTCATGGAGATCCCGCGCGATACTAGTCCGCTCTGTGACGCGTGCCTCCAGCGTCAGAGAGAACTCCCGATGCAGTTGACGAAGACGCAACTGATAGAGGGCCCACAGGAATAACAAAAGCGCAGCCGCGCAGAGGGCGCGAAACCAACTCGTTTGGTAGTAGGCCGGGGCTATGGAGAAATCCAGTTCCGCAACATGATCGTTCCAGACGCCGTCGCTATTGCAAGCGACTACGCGAAATGAGTACTTTCCCGGAGGCAAATCGGTGTAGAACGCCTGCCGGCGCGTACCAGCCTCATGCCAGTCGTGATCGGAGGGATCAAGACGATAACGAAATCTCACCTTCTGCGAATTCGTAAAAGTGGGTGAAGTGTAATCGATCTGCAAGTCACGCTGTTGTGGAGTGAGCGCTATCTGAAGCCCATCTTGTGAAGCGCGATGTTCAGTGGCAAGCTCTATTCATGGGCACAACGAGAGAGCGGCGAAGAGCAGCCTGGCGCG